>Ga0268298_10000532_pt1 | contig 48782 bp, 46 predicted proteins | sample WWTPWeurt_MetaG_FD_194462 | JGI IMG/M metagenome (GOLD analysis project Ga0268298, IMG submission 194462) | Activated sludge microbial communities from WWTP in Nijmegen, Gelderland, Netherland - WWTP Weurt | ecosystem: Engineered > WWTP > Aerobic digester > Activated sludge | place...
TCCTGTGGGTTGGGGGGGTGGGGGTCAGCAGCAGGTGATGCGCCGAGGCTCCACCGCCTTGTTGCGGGTGCAGCACTCGGCATAGAGAAAGCTCAGCAGCGCCTCGAGCCCGTCGGTGCTGGCGGTGCAGCGCAGGAACGTGCCTTCGCGCTGCACCGTCAGCAGGCCTTCCTGGCGCAGCTTGTCCAGGTGGTGCGAGAGGGTGGAGCTGGCGATGCCGAGCTCATCGGCGATCTCGCCCACCACCAGCCCTTGCGGGTGCGCGGCCAGCAACAGCCGCACGATGCGCAGCCGGGGTTCGGTGCCCATGGCGGCGAGCATGCGGGCGAAGCGCGCAGTGGCGTCGGTGGCAGCGGCGTTGGTAGCGGCGTTGACAGTGGCGGTGGTCATGGCTTGCATGGCTTTCTCTATATTTCTACAATAATCGAAATATCAAGACCCCGTCAATCCCCACCATGACCCTCCATGTCCTGATCCTGTGCACCCACAACTCGGCCCGCAGCGTGCTGGCTGAAGGCATGCTCAACCACTGGGCCCGTCGGCTGGGCCGCGATGTGGTGGCCCACAGCGCCGGCAGCGCGCCCAGCGGCCGCATCAATCCACTCGCCCTCGAGGCCCTGAGCGCGGCAGGCGTGGCGGTGGACGGCGTGCGCAGCAAGAGCTGGGACGAGTTCACCCGCCCCGACTCGCCGCCGCTGTCGCTGGTGATCACGGTGTGCGACAGCGCGGCGGCCGAGAGCTGCCCGGTGTTCTTCGGCGGCCCCGGGGGGGCGCCGGCCAAGGTGCATTGGGGCTACCCCGATCCATCCAACGCCGAAGGCGGCGACGCGGGCAAGCGCCGCGCCTTCGAGCTCACCCGCCAGGCCCTGGGCTACCGCATGCTCCAGCTGCTGGCGCTGCCCCTGTCCACGCTGGACCGCGCCGCGCTCCAGCAGGCCGCGCAGTCCATCGCCACCACCTGACCCGCCACGGCATCATGAATCGATTCGAACGTTATCTGTCGCTGTGGGTGGCGCTGTGCATCGTGGGCGGCATCGCGCTGGGGCAGGCGCTGCCCGGCCCCGTGCAGGCCATCGGCCGCATGGAGGTGGCGCGCGTCAACCTGCCGGTGGGGCTGCTGATCTGGGTGATGATCATCCCGATGCTGCTGAAGATCGACTTCGGCGCCCTGCACGAGGTGCGGCGCCACTGGCGCGGCATCGGCGTCACGCTGTTCGTCAACTGGGCCGTCAAGCCGTTCTCGATGGCGCTGCTGGGCTGGATCTTCGTGCGCCAGGTCTTCGCGCCCTGGCTGCCGGCGGCGCAGGTGGACAGCTACATCGCCGGTTTGATCCTGCTGGCCGCGGCGCCCTGCACCGCGATGGTTTTCGTGTGGAGCCGGCTGACCAACGGCCATCCGCTGTTCACGTTGTCGCAGGTGGCGCTCAACGACACCATCATGGTGTTCGCCTTCGCGCCCCTCGTCGCACTGTTGCTGGGCCTGTCGTCGATCACCGTGCCGTGGGCGACGCTGCTGACCTCGGTGGTGCTGTACATCGTGATCCCGGTGCTGATCGCCCAGGTGTGGCGCAAGGTGCTGCTGGCGCGTGGCCAGTCCGCGCTCGATGCGGCGCTGGCCCGCATCGGGCCGTGGTCGATCGCCGCGCTGCTGGCCACGCTGGTGCTGCTGTTCGCCTTTCAGGGCCGGGCCATCCTCGAGCAGCCGCTGGTCATCGCGATGCTGGCCGTGCCCATCCTGATCCAGGTGGCCTTCAACTCGGCCCTGGCGTACTGGCTGAACCGGCGCCTGGGCGAGTCGCACCAGGTGGCCTGCCCGTCGGCGCTGATCGGCGCGAGCAACTTCTTCGAGCTGGCGGTGGCGGCGGCGATCAGCCTGTTCGGCTTCGAATCCGGGGCCGCCCTGGCCACCGTGGTGGGCGTGCTGATCGAGGTGCCGGTGATGCTGGCCGTGGTGCGCGTGGTGAACCGCAGCAAGGGCTGGTACGAGTCGGGTGCCCAGTCGGCGCGCTGAGCGGGGCGCCAGCGGCTCGGACGCAGTGGCCCGGACGATCACGATCGCCGCGCAACCGGCAGCCGCCGCACCGGCCTGCGTGACGCGTGCGTGGCGCGACCACGCCACCGAGTTGCAACGCTGGTTGCGCCACCAACTGGGCGATGACGCGGCCGCCGACGACATGCTGCAGGAGGTGTTCGTGAAGGCCCTGCGCCAGGGCTCGGGCTTCTGTCAGGTCGACCAGCCGCGGGCCTGGCTGTACCAGGTGGCGCGGCACGCCCTGATCGACCGCGCGCGGCGGATGCGCCCGACCGAGCCGCTGGAGCGCCACGCACCCGCCCTGGTGGCCCCCGTGGCGGACCCGCCCGAGCCGATGCAGGCGCTGGCCGGCTGCCTGGCCCGGGTGTTGGCCGAGTTGTCGGCCGACGATGCCACGATCCTGCGCGCGTGCGATCTCGAGGGCCAGAGCCAGCGCATCTATGCGCAGGCCCATGGCCTGACCCTGCCCGCCACCAAGGCGCGATTGCGTCGGGCGCGCCTGCGCCTGCGCGAGCGGCTGACCGAGGTGTGCCGGGTGCGCTTCGACAGCGCGGGCCATGTCAGCGGGCACGACGGCCGCAGCACCGATCCTTGAGGGCCCCGGCGCCAGGCCAGCGTCTTCGCGCCTGCCGCTCATGCAGGCCCTTGGGGGGCCTGCGCCGACAGTGACTTCACCAGGGCACCCGTCACAGCAGCCGTTGCGGTAACCGCCGCGGGATCCGCACCTGCATCCTTTTGGCCTTGCCTTCGTCTCCTGCATGGGAAGACCCCGAGCATGGCCGCGACGACCTTGATCCGCAGTGCAGGTGCCTGGCCGGCGCGATCGCCGCGCAGCTTCGTGCTGGTGGCGACACTGGCATGGTGGGCGCTGTACCGATCGCTCGTGCCGCTGTCCGAAACGCTGGTCGGTGCGCTGCCGGTGGCGCGCGACACCCACCTCGGCGCGGCACTGCAGTTCTTCTTCTACGACACGCCCAAGGTGCTGCTGCTGCTCACCGCGGTGGTGTTCGCGATGGGCATCGTCAACACCTGGTTCACCCCCGAGCGCACCCGGGCCTTGCTGGCCGGTCGCAGCGAAGGGGTCTCCAACGTGCTGGCTGCGGCCCTGGGCATCGTCACCCCGTTCTGCTCATGCTCGGCGGTGCCTCTGTTCATCGGCTTCGTGCAGGCCGGCGTGCCCCTGGGTGTGACCTTCTCGTTCCTGATCTCGGCGCCGATGGTTAACGAGGTGGCCCTGGCGCTGTTGCTCGGCCTGTTCGGCTGGAAGGTCGCGCTGCTCTATGCCGGCCTGGGTCTGGCCGTGGCCATCGTCTCGGGCTGGGTGATCGGCCGCCTGAAGCTCGAATCGCAGCTGGAGGACTGGGTGCGCGCCATGCCGCACCAGGCCGCCGAAGCGCCCGATCTCGCGCTCACCGCCGCCGAGCGGGTGGCCGCCGGCCTGGCCAACGTGCGAGAGATCGTCGGACGCGTCTGGCCCTACATCCTGGCGGGCATCGCCGTCGGCGCCGGCATCCACGGCTGGGTGCCGCAAGACCAACTGGCGTCGATCATGGGCCGCGAGGCGCCTTGGTGGTCGCTGCCGGTGGCCGTGCTGGTCGGCGTGCCCATGTACACCAATGCGGCCGGCGTGATCCCCATCGTGCAGGCGCTGTTGGCCAAGGGCGCGGCGTTGGGCACGGTGCTGGCGTTCATGATGACCGTCATCGCCCTGTCGCTGCCGGAGCTGATCATCCTGCGCAAGGTGCTCAAGCCGCGGCTGATCGGGGCCTTCGTCGGCGTGGTCGCGAGCGGCATCCTGGTCGTGGGGGTGGTGTTCAACCAGTTGCTGTGATGCGCATGGCCCGAGCCCCCAACCCATTGGCGGCACGGTCGATTCGTTCCTGAAGGAGTTGTCATGGATGTCAAGGTTCTCGGTTCCGGATGCGCCAACTGCCGAAACACCATCGCGCTGATCGAGCAGGTGGCCCGTGACAAAGGCGTGGCCATCACGCTGGGCAAGGTGCAGGAGATGCGCGACATCGTCGGCTACGGCGTGATGCGCACACCGGGCGTGGTGATCGACGGCAAGGTGGTGCATGCGGGGGGCGTGCCCACCCGCGAGCGCGTGGAGTCCTGGCTGATGGCGTGAACCACGGGGCCACCTGCACGGGGCCACCTGTCTAGGCAGGTGTGCCGCCAGGATGGCTTTCCCCAGGTGTGGCCAAGGGTGCCGTGTCGTGGGGCGAACGGGCATGCCCGACACATTGATCCAGCGCAGGCGATGGGTGAAAAGGCGTCGCGAACCGGCGTAGCCTTGCACCGTCACTCCAGCCCGGGATGGGCGAGTGGTTGACTGATCGACTCAACGTTGGTCGATTCGTTGCGCCCCATCAAGGTGCGCACCGCGCCCGGCTCTCACAGTGGCGCACGACCTGATGCGGTCAGCGGACATGCACAGGTCCCCTCCAGGAGCTGCACATGAGACTGACCCGGCGTACCTTCATCATGGCGTCCGGCGCCTCGGCCGGCCTGCTGGCCGCGGGCTGCGCGACGCCGCCGCAACCGCTCTCCAGCGCGCTCGTGCCGCGCCAGGCCGGCCCCAGCAGCCCGGCACAGGGCGAGTGGGTGGGCAGCACCTGCCAGGGCTGCACGCAGTGGTGCGCGATCCAGATCTTCGTGCAGGACGGGCGCGCCGTTCGCGTGCGAGGCAATCCGCTGTCCAAGACCAACCACGGCTTCGTATGCCCGCGCGGGCACATGATCCCGCAGCAGGTGTACGACCCCGACCGCATCAAGGTGCCGATGAAGCGCACCAACCCGGCCAAGGGCCGCGGCGTCGATCCGAAGTTCGTGCCCATCAGCTGGGACGAGGCGCTGGACACGGTGGCGCAGAAGATGGTCGAGCTGCGCAAGGCCGGCGAGGCCCACAAGTTCATGTACATGCGCGGGCGCTACTCGTCCACGTCGACCGAGCTGCTGTATGGCGCGCTGCCCAAGATCTACGGCACGCCCAACTACTTCTCGCACAGCGCCATCTGCGCCGAGGCCGAGAAGATGGGACCGGGCTTGACGCAGGGCTTCTTCGGCTACCGCGACTACGACCTGGAGAAGACCCAGTGCCTGGTGGTCTGGGGATGCGACCCGCTCGCCTCCAACCGCATGGTGCCCAACACCATTCACCGCTTCCACGAGATCGTGGCCCGCGGTACGGTGATCACCGTCGATCCACGCCTGTCGAATGCGGCCGCCAAGTCGCATGAATGGTTGCCCATCAATCCGGGCACCGATGGTGCGCTGGCTGGGGCCATCGCCCATGTGCTGCTGACCGAGGGGCTGTGGAACCGCGAGTTCGTCGGCGACTTCAAGGACGGCAAGAACCTGTTCGTCGCCGGCAAGGCGGTGGACGAGGGCGCTTTCGTCGAGAAGGAGACCTTCGGCCTGGTGAAGTGGTGGAACCTCGAGCTGAAGGACCGCACGCCGGCGTCGGCCGAGAAGGAGACGCTGATCCCGGCCGCGCAGATCGTGCGCGTGGCCCGCGCCATGGGCAAGGCGGCGCCGAAGACCATCGTCTGGATGGGCCCGGGCGCCGCGATGATGCCGCGCGGCACCTACGCCGCGATGGCGGTGCATGCGCTCAACGGCCTGCTCGGCTCGATCGATGTCGAGGGCGGGGTCTGGCAGAGCCCCAGCAGCCCGCCGCTGACGGCCTTCCCGAAGACCGACGCGTACGTGGACGACGTGGCCAAGGCTGCCAGCAAGAACAAGAAGATCGACGGACGTGGCGCCAAGGACATGCCGGCGATGATGAATGCGGTGCCTGGCAGCGGCGTGGTCACCAACAACGTGGCCAACGGCATGCTGAAGGATCCCGGCGCGATCAAGGTGTTCATGTCGTCGTGGTCGAACTTCAACTTCTCGTGCACCGGCGCCGACCGCTGGGACCGCGCGATGGCCAAGGTGCCGTTCTTCGTGCACATGGTCACCAACCCGTCCGAGATGACGCAGTTCGCCGACATCGTGCTGCCCTCCACCTTCAACTCGGCCGAGGGCTGGTCGGTGGTCACCAACATGGGCGCGGGGCATGCCTACGCCTCGCTGCAGCAGGGCGCGGTGCGTCGCCTGTGGGATGTGAAGCAGGAAGAGACCGAGGTGGTGTGGCTGCTGGCCGAGAAGCTCAAGGCCAGGGGCTTCCCGAACCTGTTCGACTACCTGTCCAAGGAGTTCAAGGATCCCGAGTCCGGCAAGGTGCCGGCCACCGCGATGGAGTTCGCCGTCACCGCGGCCAAGATGACCACCGTCTCGCTCTGGAAGGCCAAGGAGCCGCTCAAGGGTGATGCACCGATCAACGGCTGGGACGAGATGCGCAAGCGCGGCATGTTCAGCGGGCCGAAGTACTCGCTCAAGCGCGGCTGGGGCGGCAAGTTCAACACCGCCACCAAGAAGTTCGAGTTCTACAGCGAGACGCTGAAGAAGGGCCTGCTCGAACACGCCAAGAAGCACGAGACGACGGTGGACGATGTCCTCGGCGTCAGCGGCTACACCGCGCGCGGCGAACTGGCCTTCGTGCCGCACTACGAAGCACCCAAGCGGCACGGCAGCCTGGCCGAGTTCCCGTTCACCTTCATCGACTACAAGTCGCGGCTCAACCGCGAGGGCCGCTCGGCCAACCTGCCCTGGTACCAGGAGTTCAAGAAGGTCGACCCGGGCGATGTGTCGTGGGGCGACGTGCTGAAGATGAACCCCAAGGACGGCGCGAAGCTCGGCCTGAAGACCGGCGACACGGTGAAGATCACCTCGCCCGCCGGCAGCATCACCACCCAGCTCAAGCTGTGGGAGGGCGTGCGGCCGGGCACGGTGACCAAGTGCTATGGGCAAGGCCACTGGGCCTATGGCCGCGTGGCGGCGGGCGACTATGCCAAGGCCTTGCCCAAGGGCGGCAACAACAACGAGATCCTGGTGGACGACTACGACCGACTGAGCGGTGCCACCGCGCGCAACGGCGGTTTCACCGGCGTTCGCATCCAGAAGGTCTGAACCCCACCCACCACAGGAGCACATCATGGCAAGACTTGGAATGGTCATCGACCTGGCACGGTGCGTGGGCTGCGGCGCCTGCGCCTTCGCCTGCAAGGCCGAGAACAACACCCGCACGCGTTCGGAAGACCAGAGCTTCAACTGGGCCGACTTCGTGATGCACACCGAAGGCACCTTCCCGAACGTCACCCACATGGTGATGCCGGTGCTGTGCAACCACTGCACCGACGCGCCGTGCGTCAAGGTCTGCCCCGGCAACCCGAAGAAGGCCGGGCCCGGGCAGCCCTACAAGGCGATGTACAAGACACCCGAAGGCATCACGCTGCACAACCCCGAACTGTGCGTGGGCTGCGGCGACTGCCAGAAGAAGTGCCCGTACAGCCACGAGAAGCTGGATGCCTCGAGTCTGGACGGCGGCAGCTACAGCGTGATCAGCCTCAACGCGATGGACGAGGAGCCCCAGCCCTTCTGGGCCGGCAAGACCGCGGCCATCCCGGGCTGCACGTCCTCGGGCGCTGAAGTGGCCGCCAAGGCCGGTGCCCGGGTGCCGGCGATGAGTGCCTGGAAGGGCAGCGACCTGCAGCCGGTGCGCAAGGACGATGTGGTCGAGAAGTGCACCTTCTGCTACCACCGCGTGCTCAACGGCCTGCAGCCAGCCTGCGTGGAGGTGTGCCCCTCGCAGGCACGCATCTTTGGTGATCAGGACGATCCGAAGACCAAGATCTCGCAGATCCTGGCCAAGGAAAAGACCTTCCGCCTGAAGGAAGAGGCCGGCACCAAGCCCAACGTGCACTACATCGGCAAGTACAGTCCGAGGGCATGACCGACACGATTCCCGCCCTAGACGAGGTCGGCGCCGCGCGCGCCGACCTGCTGCGCTACCTCTCGGCGTGCTTCTACGAGCCCACGCCGATGTTCGCCGAAGAGCGCATGTTCGAGGCCATGCAGGCCGCGGCCACACGCGTCGATCCGGCGCTGGGCGATCAGGCGCGGCAACTCGGCCAGGCGTTCGAGGCCGACGACCTGCAAACGCTGCTGGTGGACTACACCCGCCTGTTCCTGGGCCCGGTCGATGCCCGGGCACGGCCCTATGGCTCGGTGTGGCAGACCGGTGAATCCACGCTGATGCAGGACACCACCATGGCCTTGCTGTCGCTGTACCGCGACGCCGGCTTCGAGATGGACGAGTCGTTTCGCGATCTGCCCGACCACATCGCGGTGCAGCTGGAGTGCCTGTACGCCCTGGCGTTCCGGCGCCTCGACGCGCGCCGCCAGGGCGATGCGCAAGCCGAGGCGCAATGCGCCGTGCTCGAGCGGCGGCTGCTCGACGAGCACCTGGGCACCTGGGTGGGCCGCTTCACGCAGGCCATGGCGCAGGGCGCACAGACCGGCTTCTATCGCACGCTGGCCGGTCTGACCCAGCGTGTCGTGGGCGGCTGATCGGCGGTGTCGCGGGGCTGGATGGCCAACGGCCCGTTCACCCCACGGGGGTGACCCCACCTGCCGCTGCGCGGCGGCGCGCCGGCCCGCTCGATGGCCCGTGAGCCCGCTGCCCCGCAGGGCACCTGTGGCCGGCCGGACAGGCGTTCGCAGGCCCGTGCGACCATCGAGCGTCAAGCACCGTCGGGGACCGGACATGGAACTGCGTCAGCTTCGCTACTTCGCCCGCGTGGTCGAGCTCGGCAGCATGGGCCGGGCGGCGCAGGACCTGGGCGTGGTCACCTCGGCCCTCAGCCAGCAGCTCAGTCGGCTGGAGGGCGAACTGGGCACGCGCCTGCTGCAGCGCTCGGCGGCCGGCGCCCGGGCCACCGATGCGGGGCTGGCCTTCTATCGCCAGGCCCAGTTGGCGCTGCGCCATGCCGACGACGCGGTGCAGGCGGCGCGTCAGGCACGGCTGTCGGGTCATGTCAGCGTGGGGTTGGCGCCATCCACCTCGGCGGTGCTGGCGCTGCCGTTCATGGCCGCGATGCGTGAGCGCTATCCGGAGGTGAGGCTGCGGCTGGTCGAGAGCCTGTCGGGCAACCTGGCGGCCATGCTCGACGCGCGGCGCATCGACGTGGCGGTGCTGTTCGAGGCTGCGCCGGCGCGGCGCTGGCGGGTGTTGCCGCTGGCCGTCGAGAGGCTGTTCCTGATCGGCCTGCGCGACCTGCCGGCGATGCGTGCGCTGCTCGAGCGGCCCAGGGTGCGCATGGCCCGGCTGGCCGAGGTGCCGCTGGTGCTGCCGAGCTTCTCGCATGGGTTGCGTGCCATCGTCGACGCGGCCTTCGCGCGGCTGCAGATCCAGCCACGGATCGTGCTGGAGGTGGACGGGCTGGCGGTGCTGATGGATGCGGTGCGCGCCGGCATCGGTGCCACGGTGCAGCCCGGTGCGGCGACGGCGCGGCTGCCGCAGGATGCCGTGGCGCGCATCGAGCTCAGCGACCGCGATGCCCGGCGGCCCAACCTGCTGGCCAGCCTGGCCGAGGACGAGCTGTCGCCGGCGGCACTGGCGGCCCGGGTGGTGCTGCGCGACGTCGCGGCCGAATGCGTGGCCGCCGGCCACTGGCCCGGCGCCACGCTGGACCCGACGTAGCGCGGGCTCGACTTCCGCGGCCGAAGGTCGGGGCGCCAGGCCGCGGCCCTGGGATGCTCTTCACGATTCGTGAACACCGCTTGCCGCGAAGCCGTCTTCCCGCGTCGGGCCAAGGCGCCTAGAGTGCCGGCCATGGCAGACGACAAGGTGGATGTGCTGGTGATCGGCGGCGGCAACGCGGCGCTGTGCGCGGCGCTGATGGCGCTGGAGGCCGGGGCCTCGGTGATGGTGCTGGAGGCGGCCCCGCGCGAGTGGCGCGGCGGCAATTCGCAACACACGCGCAACCTGCGCTGCATGCACGAGGCGCCGCAGGACGTGCTGGTCGACGCCTACCCCGAGGAGGAGTACTGGCAGGATCTGCTCAAGGTGACCGGCGGCGCCACCGACGAGGCGCTGGCGCGGCTGGTGATCCGCGCCTCGGCCACCTGCCGGCCCTGGATGCGCCGGCACGGGGTGCACTTCCAGCCCTCGCTGTCGGGGGCGCTGCACACCGCGCGCACCAATGCCTTCTTCATGGGCGGCGGCAAGGCGCTGATCAACGCCTACTACCGCAGTGCCGAGCGGCTGGGCGCGCGCATCCGCTACGAGGCGCCGGTGGATCGGCTCGAACTGCGCGACGGCCGCTTCGTCGCGGCCTTCGTCGGCGACGAGCGCATCGAGGCGCGCGCCTGCGTGCTGGCCGCCGGCGGCTTCGAATCCAACCGCGAGTGGCTGCGCGAGGCCTGGGGCACCAACGAACGAGGCGAGCACCCGGCCGACAACTTCCTGATCCGCGGCACCCGCTTCAACACCGGCACGCTGCTGCGCTTCATGCTCGATGCCGGCGCCGACCGCATCGGCGATCCGACCCAGGCGCACATGGTGGCCATCGATGCGCGTGCGCCGCTGTACGACGGCGGCATCTGCACCCGCATCGACTGCGTCTCGCTGGGCGTGGTGGTCAACCGCGAGGCCCGGCGCTTCTACGACGAGGGCGAGGACTTCTGGCCCAAGCGATATGCGATCTGGGGCCGGCTGGTGGCGCAGCAGCCGGGCCAGGTGGCCTGGTCGATCATCGATGCCAAGGCGGTGGGCCGCTTCATGCCACCGGTGTTTCCGGGCACGCGCGCCGACAGCCTGCCCGAGCTGGCGCGCGCGCTGGGGCTGGACGAAGGCGAGTTCATGCGCACGCTCGGCGCCTACAACGCCGCCTGCCGCCCGGGCCACTTCGACCACACGCGGCTGGACGATTGCGTCACACAGGGCCTGGTGCCCGCCAAGACCCACTGGGCCCGGCCGATCGACACGCCACCGTACTTCGGCTACCGGCTGCAGCCCGGCGTCACCTTCACCTACCTGGGGCTCAAGGTGGACGAGACCGCGGCGGTGCGTTTCGAGGGCCGGCCCAGCCCGAATCTCTTCGTGGCCGGCGAGATGATGGCCGGCAACGTGCTGGGCAAGGGCTACACCGCCGGGGTGGGCATGAGCATCGGCACCGCCTTCGGGCGCATCGCGGGCACGCAGGCGGCGCGCGCGGCGCTGTCCGGGCGCACGGCACAGGAGGCTCGCCATGCCGCCGCGTGAGCCGATCCGCATCGTCGCGCTGCCCACGCCGGCTGCCCCGATGAGCCCGGCCGAGGCCGAGGTCGGCCGCGTCATGCAGATCTGCAACGGCTGCCGCTATTGCGAGGGCTTCTGCGCGGTGTTTCCGGCGATGACCCGGCGCCTGGAATTCGGCCGGGCCGACGTGCACTTTCTGGCCAACCTGTGCCACCAGTGCGGCGCCTGCCTGCATGCCTGCCAGTACGCGCCGCCGCACGAGTTTGCGATCAATGTGCCGCAGGCCATGGCCACGGTGCGCGGCCAGACCTATGCCGATTACGCCTGGCCGCCGGCGCTGGGGCGGCTGTACCGGCGCAACGGGCTCACGCTGGGCCTGGCACTGGTGGTCTCGCTGTGCGTGTTCCTGATGTTGGCGCTGGTGCTGGTGCCACCGCTGGCGGCCGGATCGACAGGCTCGCCTCACTCGACGGTGTCGGCGTGGGAGCCGCTGTGGCGTGCGCTGCCGCGGGGCGACTTCCTGGCGGTCTTTCCGCATGGGCTGCTGGTGGGGCTGTTCGCTCCGATGTTCGCGCTGGTGGTGCTGGCGCTGGGCCTGGGCGTGCGGCGCTTCTGGCGCGAGGTGACGCCGGCCACGAGCGGCCACCCCTTGAACCGGGCGGCTGCCGCCGAGGCCACCGGCCAGGTGCTGCGGCTGACCTACCTGGGAGGTGGCCATGGCGAGGGCTGCCACGAGGTGGATGAGGGCTGGTCGCTGGCCCGGCGGCGCCTGCACCACTTCACCTTCTACGGTTTCATGCTGTGCTTTGCCGCCACCGCGGCGGCCACGCTGCTGCACTACCTGGGCGGGCAGGTGGCGCCGTACGACCTGCCGTCGCTGCCCAAGCTGCTGGGGGCTGCGGGCGGGGTGAGCCTGCTCATCGGCACCAGCGGCCTGTGGTGGCTGGGCCGGCGCCGGCATCCGTCGCTGGTGGCGCCGGCGCAGCGGCCGATGGACCGCGCCTTCGTGGCGCTGTTGTGGCTCACCAGTGCCAGCGGCCTGGCGCTGTGGGCGGCCCGCGGCGCGCCGGCACAGACCCTGCTGCTGTGCGTGCACCTGGGTGCGGTGCTGGCCCTCTTTGCCACGCTGCCCTACGGCAAATTCGCCCATGGGGTGTATCGCACCGCCGCGCTGCTGCGCCACGCGGTGGAGCTGCGACAGCCCAACACCCTGGGCCTGGCAGACGATTGACGTTCGAGGAGACCTTCATGCACAAGAGACGACTTCTGTTGGCTGGCCCGTGGATGGCGGCCGTGGCGCTGATGAGCCTGGCCGGGCCGGCGCGGGCCCAGGAATTCCCGCCGAAGAAAGGTGTCACCATCGTGGTCGGCTTTGCCGCCGGCGGGGCCGCGGACACGGCTGCCCGCATCATCGGCAAGAAGCTCGGCGAGAACCTGGGCGTGCCGGTGGTCATCGACAACAAGGCCGGGGCCGGCGGCAACATCGCCCACCAGCAGGTGGCCCAGGGCCCGGCCGACGGCAGCGTGATCCTGTTCGGCTCGGTCGGCCCGCTGACCATCGCGCCGCACCTGATGAAGCTGCCCTACGACCCGGTGAAGGACCTGGCGCCGCTGACCATGGGCGTGAACTTCCCCAATGTGCTGGTGGTGCACGCGGGCCTGAAGATCAAGACCTTCGCCGAGTTCATCGCCTATGCGAAGCAGAACCCGGGCAAGCTCGACTTCGCCTCCACCGGCCCCGGCTCGGCCTCGCACCTGGCCGGCGAGCTGCTCGACGACATGGCCCGCATCGACACGGTGCACGTGCCCTACAAGGGCGGCGCGCCGGCGTTGCAAGACCTGCTGGGCGGGCGCGTGGCGGCGTACTACTCGACGCTGTCCACCGCGCAGCCGCACATCGAGGCCGGAAAGCTGATCCCGCTGGCCAGCACCGGCCCGAAGCGCATCCCGTCGCTGCCCCAGGTGCCCACCATCGCCGAATCGGGCTACCCGGGCTACAACGCCACCAACTGGTATGCCTTCGTCGCCTCGTCGAAGATGCCCAGGCCGCTGCTGGATCGGTGGAACGCCGAACTGGTAAAGGTGCTGCGGGCGCCCGAGGTGGTGGCCGAACTCGACAAGCACGGCATGCCCGCCCAGCCCGGCACGCGCGACGAACTGGCGCAGGAGATGGCCCGCGAGACCGCCCAGTGGGGGCGGGTGATCCGCGAGCGCAAGATCGTGTTGCAGTAGCCTCGGTGCCGGCGCAGGCCGCAGTGGCCGCCGCCGGGGCCATCGCGCGGGCCGCCCGCGTGATCCGTTTGCCTGCCCTCGGGCCGACGTCGCCCCGGACCACTGGTCAGACATCCAGTGGTTCGGGGCGACGTTGTCGTTTGAAAGGCTGGTGACAGTGCTGAGGCTGCACTTTCACAAGCCCTTGCAAGTCCATATTTTTAAATCACTTTCTTCTCACCCATGGATGCAAAATGACTTGTAAGTAGTTGATTTGATTGATTTTTTCGCCAGCCAGCGTTGACCGTGTCGGGTCTGTGCGATAAAGTGCCGCGACGTGTAAAAAAGTGGCGAACTGTGCCCGATATGGTCTTTCAAGGTACCTCGGCGGTCACGCTGGATGGCAAGGGGCGGATTTCCGTTCCTTCGCGCCATCGCGACGACCTGGACGCCTGGTGCCAAGGCCAGTTGACGCTGACCAAGAGCCCGGCTGGCTGCCTGCTGATGTTTCCGCGCCAGGCCTGGCTGGCCTTCCGCGAGAAACTGCTGGGCCTGCCGATGGAGGCCGACGGCTGGCGCCGGGTGTTCCTCGGCAGCGCGGTCGATGTGGAGGTGGATACCTCGTCGCGACTGCTGGTGCCGCCCGAACTGCGCGCCGCCGCCAACCTCAGCCGCGACGTGCTGCTGATGGGCATGGGCAGCCGCTTCGAACTGTGGGATGCCGCCCGCTATGCCGCGCACGAGGCGCAGGTGATGGGCAGCCCGATGCCCGATGCCGTCAAGGCGTTCGTCTTCTGATGGGCGCGGGCGCCGGATGGTCACACACCACCGTTCTGTTGCACGAGGCGATCGACGCGATCGCACCACCGTTGCAGCAGGCGGGGCAGGCGCGCCCGGCCGACGAGTGCCGGCCCGGCGGGGTGTTCGTCGATGGCACCTTCGGTCGTGGCGGCCACTCCCGGGCGCTGCTGGCGCGCCTGTCGCCCGAGGCGCGGCTGGTGGCCTTCGACAAGGATCCCGAGGCGGTGGCAGAGGCCCAGGCGCTGGCCGCGTCGGATGCGCGTTTCTCGATCGTGCACGCCAGCTTCGCGAGCATGCGCGAGGCGCTGGCCGCGCGCGGCATCTCGGCGGTGCAGGGTGTGCTGCTCGATCTGGGCGTGAGCTCGCCGCAGATCGACAACCCCGAGCGCGGCTTCAGCTTCCGGCACGACGCGCCGCTGGACATGCGCATGGACACGACCCGCGGCGAGACGGCCGCGGATTTTCTGGCACGCGCGGACGAGCGCCGCATCGCGGAGGTGATACGTGACTACGGCGAAGAACGGTTTGCTGTACCGGTTGCAAAGGCGCTTGTTGCTCGGCGCGAGGGCGGGCATCCTGTTCGAACCACAGGCGAGCTTTCCCAAGTCGTGGCTCGTGCGGTCAAGACCCGCGAGCCGGGCCAGGACCCTGCAACGCGCACATTTCAAGCTCTTCGGATTCTCGTCAACGCTGAGCTCGAGGAACTCGAGCAGGGCCTGAACGCCGCACTTGCGCTGCTGGCACCGGGGGGGCGCCTGGCCGTGATCAGCTTCCACTCGCTGGAGGACCGCATCGTCAAGACCTTCATCGCGCGCGAAAGCCGCGACGAGGTGGACCGGCGCGCGCCCTTCGCGCCGCCTCGGCCGATGCGCCTGAACGCGCTGGGCCGGCTGCGGCCGGGCGCGGCCGAGGTGGCGGCCAATCCGCGGGCGCGCTCGGCGATGCTGCGCGTGGCCGAGCGCACCGACGTGCCGTTCGGGCCGGCCGGTGGCGGGGCCAGGGTGTCGGCCAGGGGGGCAGCATGATCAAGCTGAACCTGCTGTTGCTGGCGGCCGTGGTGGGCAGCGGCCTGATGATGATCCGCAGCGCCTACGAGTCGCGCCAGCTCTTCGCCGCCATCCACAAGGCCGAGAACGAAGCCCTGCGGCTGGCCGGCGAGACCCAGCGGCTCGAGGCCGAGCGCCAGGTGCAGTCCACCAACCTGCGCGTCGAGCGCACCGCGCGCGAGAAGCTCGCGATGCGCACCGCCACGCCGGCGGTGACCATGTATGTCGTCGATCCGCTGGCCCGGCCGGCCTCGTCCGCCGCGGCGCCGTCCGCGCCGGCAACGTCTGAAGCGACGCCTTCGCCGGCACCCGCCGCCACCGCTCCGACGCGCACGGCCAGCATCCCCGTCCCCACGGAGGCCACTCGATGAAGCGCCCCAACCTGTCGGCCACCAAGGGGGTCAACTACGCCACCAGCCCGCTGCTGGCCGCGCCCACGCCCAGCTGGCGCAGCCGCTTCGTGGTGGCGCTGGTCGGCCTGGCCTTCTGCGGCCTGCTGGGCCGGGCGGCCTACGTGCAGATCATCGGCGTCGAGTTCTTCCAGAAGGAAGGCGAGAAGCGCTATGCCCACACGCTGGAGGTGCCGGGCAACCGCGGCCGCATCCTCGACCGCAACGGGGCGCTGCTGGCCAGCAGCGTGCCCGCGCCCAGCGTCTGGGCCATCCCGAAGGATTTCTCGGCCACCGACGAGCAGCGCGCCCAACTGCTCAAGCTGTTGCGCATGGATGCCAAGGAGTTCGATGCGCGCCTGGCCAGCGGCAGCACCAACTTCGCCTGGATCCGCCGCCAGGTGGATGCCGACGTGTGGGAGCGCATCAAGGCGCTGGGCATCAAGGGCCTGTACGAGACGCGTGAGTACAAGCGGCGTTACCCCGAGGGCGAGTCGGCCGCGCATGTGGTGGGCTTCACCAACATCGAGGACCAGGGCCAGGAGGGCATCGAGCTGGGCTTCCAGAAGGAGCTGCAGGGCCGCGACGGCTCGCGCGGCGTGGTGAAGGACCGGTTGGGCCATGTGGTCGAGGACATCGGCGAGGCGGTCGACCCCGCCGACGGGCGCGACATCCAGCTGTCGATCGATGCCAAGGTGCAGTTCTTCGCCTACCAGCGGGTGCGCGATGCGGTGCTCGAGCACCGCGCCAAGGCCGGCAGCGTGGTGGTGCTGGACACGCTGACGGGCGAGATCCTGGCGTTGGCCAACTACCCCAGCTACGACCCGTCGCAGCGCGCCCGGCTCACCGGTGCCCAGCTGCGCAACCGTGCGCTGACCGACATCTTCGAGCCCGGCTCGACGATGAAGCCCTTCGTCGTGGCGCTGGCGCTCGACCATGGCAAGGCTCGGCTGGACGAGGTGGTCAACACCTCGCCGGGCAGCATGGTGGTCAGCGGCATCCCGATCAAGGATGCGCATGCCCACGGCAGCCTGGGCCTGCGCGAGGTGATCCAGAAGTCCAGCAACATCGGCACCGTGCGCATCGCCATGCGCATGCAGCCGCGCGAGCTGTGGGAGATGTACAGCAGCGTGGGCTATGGCCAGAAGCCGCAGATCAGCTTCCCCGGCGCGGTGACCGGCCGCCTGCGGCCCTACAAGAGCTGGCGGCCCATCGAGCAGGCGACCATGGCCTATGGCTACGGGCTGTCGGCCTCGCTGCTGCAGATGGCGCGCGCCTACACCGCCTTCGCGCGCGATGGCGAGGTCATCCCGGTGAGCATGCTCAAGCAGGAGCACCCGGCCCAGGGCCTGCGGGTGATGAGCGAGGGCACCGCGCGCGAGATGCGCAAGATGCTGCAGATGGCCGCCGGCCCGGGCGGCACCGGCCCGGCCGCTCAGACCCAGGGTTATTCGGTCGGCGGCAAGAGCGGCACCGCGCACAAGCAGGAAGGCAAGGGCTACGCCAGCAACAAGTACCGCTCGTGGTTCGTCGGCATGGCGCCGATCGACAAGCCGCGCATCGTGGTGGCGGTGATGGTCGACGAGCCTTCCAACGGCGTGTACTTCGGTGGCGCCGTGGCCGCGCCGGTGTTCAGCCAGGTGGTGCAGCAGACGCTTCGCATGAAGGGCGTGGCGCCCGACCTGGAAGTCAAGCCCCAGGTGGTGGCCCGCGCGCTGCCGCAGGAGCCGGAGAGCTTCTGACCATGCGCCACTTCCACCATCCCGGCGAGGCCGCGCAGTGGCTGCGGGCGCAGGTGCAGGCGGCCGCTGAGGCCGCCCCGCCTGGCGGGCCCGGCGCTATGGCCGAGCCGGCGCACGCCGGCACCCTGCGCAGCGACAGTCGCCAGGTGCGCGCCGGCGATGCGTTCCTGGCCTGGCCGGGCGCGGCCACCGACGCGCGCCTGCATGTGCCGGCCGCGCTGCAGGCCGGCGCCGCCGCCTGCCTGGTGGAGGCCGATGGCGTGGCCGCGTTCGGCCTGCCGGACGATCCACGCCTGGCCACGCTGACCGGATTGAAGGCCGCCACCGGCGACGTGGCCGCCGCCTTCCATGGCCGGCCGGGCGATGCGCTGGACGTGTTGGCCGTCACCGGCACCAACGGCAAGAGTTCCACCGCCTGGTGGCTGGCGCAGGCACTGGCGGCACTTGGCCGCCGCTGCGCGGTGGCCGGCACGCTGGGCATCGGCGAGCCCCCCACCGCGGCGCAGGCGGCCGTGCAGGCCGATGCGCTGGGCAGCGTGGCCTCCACCGGACTGACCACACCCGACCCGGTGACGCTGCATGCCGCGCTGCGCGCGATGGTCGACGACGGCGTGTCGGCTTGCGCCATCGAGGCCTCGTCGATCGGCCTGGCCGAGCACCGGCTGGCCGGATTGCCGGTGCGCGTGGCCCTGTTCACCAACTTCACCCGCGACCACCTCGACTACCACGGCGACATGGACGCGTACTGGGCCTGCAAGCGTGCGCTGTTCGCCTGGCCGGGGCTGCGCGCGGCGGTGGTCAACATCGACGATGCCCAGGGGGCCGAACTGGCCCGCGAGCTGGAGCGCACTGCCGGCGCAGGCGCACCGGCGTTGTGGACGGTCTCCGCCAGCGTCAGCGCAAGGCTGCACGCGCGTGATGTGCGTTATGTGTCGGGCGGGCTGGCCTTCGAGGTGGTCGAAGGCGATCACTCGCAGCCCGTGCGCAGCACCCTGATCGGCGACTACAACGTGAGCAACCTGCTGGGCGTGATCGGCGGCCTGCGGGCGCTGGGCATCCCGCTGCCCGCGGCTGCGCAGGCGGTGTGCGCGCTGAGCGCGGTGCCCGGACGCATGCAGCCGGTGAGCCTGCCGGCCACCGTGGTGGCCGTCGCGCTGCCGCAGGTGGTGGTCGACTATGCCCACACCCCGGATGCGCTGGAGAAGGCGCTGGGGGCGCTGCGTCCGCTGGCGGGCTCGCGCGGCGGGCGGCTGTGGAGCGTGTTCGGCTGCGGCGGCAACCGCGATGCCACCAAGCGGCCGCTGATGGGCGCCATCGCCCAGCGCCTGGCCGATGTGGTGGTGGTCACCAGCGACAACCCGCGCGACGAGGCGCCCGAGACCATCGTGGCGCAGATCGTGGCCGGCATGTCCCTGGCCGACCCTGCAACGGCGGCTGCAGGGTCGGCCGCTCACGGCCTGCGGCGCCCGGTGCCGATGGTGCAGATCGATCGCCGCCTCGCCATCGAGCGGGCCGTGCTCGAGGCCGCCGCGGCCGACGTGATCCTGGTGGCCGGCAAGGGGCACGAGACCACGCAGGAGATCCGTGGCATCAAGCACCCCTTCGTCGACGCCCAGGTGGCGGCCCGGGCCCTGATGCAGCGGGAGGCCGCATGCGCATGACGTTGGCCCAGGCCGCCGCGATGCTGCCCGGCGCCGTGCTGCACGGCGATGCGCGCACCGTCTTCAGCCGTGTGCACAGCGACACCCGCACGCTGCGGCCGGGCGACCTGTTCGTCGCGCTGCGCGGCGAGCGCTTCGATGCGCACGACTTCCTTCCGCAGGCCCGGGCCGCGGGCGCGGTGGCGGCGCTGGCCGAGCGCGGCCTCGACGAGGCGGGCCTCGCCGGGCTGCAGGTGCCCGATGCCCTCCAGGCGCTGCAGCAGCTGGCCCGCGCGCATCGCCGCGTCGTGGCCCAGCAGGTGAGCGAGGCCAACGTGTCCCAGGTGGGTGCCGGCTGCACGCTGCCGGTGATCGCCGTGGTGGGCAGCAATGGCAAGACCACCGTCACGCAGATGATCGGCAGCATCCTGCGTGCCTGGCGCGGCGAGTCCGCGCTGGCCACCGCGGGCAACCTGAACAACCACATCGGCCTGCCGTTGACCGTGATGCGGCTGGACGACTCGCATCGCGCGGCGGTGTTCGAGCTGGGCATGAACCACCCCGGCGAGATCGCGCTGCTGGCCGGCATCGCCCAGCCCACCGTGGTGGTGATGACCAATGCGCAGCGCGAGCACCAGGAGTTCATGGCCAGCGTGGAGGCCGTCGCGCGCGAGAACGGCGCGGCCATCGGGGCCCTGGCCGCCGACGGCGTGGCGGTGTTCCCGGCCGACGATGCGCAGGCCGGCGTCTGGCGTGCGCAGGCTGCCGGGCGGCGCTGCGTCACCTTCGCGCGCAGCGCCGGCGTGAGCGCCGACCTGCGGCTGCAGGCCGCCTGGGCGGGCGAGGGCGCCCCGCGATCCACGGATGGGCCTGCGCCCGTCACGACGGCCAACTGCGACCATTGGGCCCTGACGCTGCACACCCCGGCCGGCCACGCCGACACCACGCTGTCGATGGCCGGCGAACACAACCTGCACAACGCACTGGCGGCGGCCGCCGCCACCTGGGCCGCCGGTGTGCCGCTGGCCGCCATCGTGAGCGGCCTGACGGCGTTTCGCCCGGTGGCCGGGCGCTCTCATCTCGGGCGTTGGGAGCACGCCGGCCGCAGCGTGCCGCTGGTGGACGACAGCTACAACGCCAACCCCGATTCGGTGCGCGCCGCCATCGACATGCTGGCCGGCCTGCCCGCGCCGCACTGGCTGGTGTTGGGTGACATGGGCGAGGTGGGCGACCAGGGCCCGGCCTTCCATGCCGAGGTGGGGGCGCATGCCCGCGCGCGCGGCATCGAGGTGCTGTGGACCGTGGGCACCCTGTGTGCCGGCACGGCGGCAGCCTTTCGCGACGCCGGCCCCGGTGGGCAGGCCGCCGCAAACGGCCCTTCAGGCAGCCCATCTGGCGTGGCCCGCCACTTCGAAGACGTCGAGGCACTGATCGACGCGCTGGGCGATGCGCCCGCGTGCGGCTCGGTGCTGGTGAAAGGATCGCGCTTCATGCGCATGGAACGAGTCGTCGCTGCTTTGCATGCAGCCGGGTCCGGAGGGCGCGATGCTGCTTAGCCTGTCGCAATGGCTGCTGGTGCAGTTCCCCGAATGGGGCTACCTGCGCCTGTTCCAGTACATCACCTTCCGCGCGGTGATGTCGGCGATGACCGCGCTGCTCATCGGCCTGGCCTTCGGGCCCTGGGTGATCCGCATGCTCACCGCGATGAAGATCGGCCAGCCGATCCGCGAATACGGTGTGCAATCCCACCTCGCCAAGAGCGGCACGCCGACCATGGGCGGGGTGCTGATCCTGATCGGCATCGGCGTCTCGACGCTGCTGTGGTTCGACTGGAGCAACCGCTTCGTCTGGGTGGTGATGCTGGTCACCTTCGGCTTCGGCTCGGTGGGCTGGGTCGACGACTACCGCAAGGTGGTGCACAAGAACCCCGAGGGCATGAGCTCGAAGGAGAAGTTCTTCTGGCAGACGCTGATCGGCATGGTGGCCGCGTTCTACCTGGCCTTCGCGGTGTCGGAATCGACCAACCTGCGGGTGCTGGAACTGTTCGTGCGCTGGGTGCAGAGCGGCTTCTCGAACGACCTGCCGCCCAAGGCCGACCTGATGCTGCCGTTCTTCAAGACGGTGAGCTACCCGCTGGGCGTGTTCGGCTTCATCGGCGTCACCTGGTTCGTCATCGTCGGCTGCAGCAACGCGGTCAACTTCACCGACGGGCTCGATGGCCTGGCCATCATGCCGGTGGTGCTGGTGGGCTCGGCGCTGGGCATCTTTGCCTACGTGGTGGGCAATTCGGTGTACAGCAAGTACCTGCTGTTCCCCTACATCCCGGGGGCCGGCGAGCTGCTGATCTTCGTCGGCGCGATGCTGGGCGCAGGCCTGGCCTTCCTGTGGTTCAACGCGCATCCGGCGCAGGTGTTCATGGGCGACGTGGGCGCGCTGGCGCTGGGCGGCGGGCTGGGCACCATCGCCGTCATCACCCGGCAGGAGATCGTGCTGGGCATCATGGGCGCGGTGTTCGTCGCCGAAGTGCTGTCGGTGATGATCCAGGTGAGCTGGTTCAAGTTCACCAAGAAGCGCTACGGCACCGGGCGCCGCATCTTCAAGATGGCGCCGCTGCACCACCACTTCGAGAAATCGGGCTGGACCGAGACCCAGGTGGTGATCCGCTTCTGGATCATCACCATGCTGCTGTGCCTGGTCGGGCTGGCCAGCCTGAAACTGCGTTAGCACGGGGCCGCCGAACACCATGCGACACCTCGCCGACCGTCATGTGCTGGTGCTGGGCCTGGGCCAGTCGGGCCTGGCCATGGCGCGCTGGTGCGTTGGTCATGGCGCGCAGGTCACGGTGTGGGATTCGCGCGAGGCGCCGCCGCAGGCCGAGGCGCTGAAGGCCGATTGCCCGGCGGCCACGCTGAGGTCCGGCGCGTTGGGCGTCGAGCAGCTCGCAGGCGTGCACCTGGTGCTCAAGAGCCCGGGCCTGTCGCCTGCCGACGAGCGCATCGCCGGCCTGCTGGAGGCCGCCCGCGCCACCGGCGTTCGCATCGACGGCGAGCTGGGCCTGTTCACCCAGGCGCTGGCCGACCTGAAGGCCGAGCGCGGCTATGCGCCCAAGGTCATCGCCATCACCGGCACCAACGGCAAGACCACCACCACCGCCATGGCCGCGGCGCTGATCGAGCGCACCGGCCGCCGGGTGGCCGCGGCCGGCAACATCGGGCCGACGATGCTGGACACGCTGGCCGCCGCGCTGGCGCTGGAGCCGGTGCCGCGGGAGGCCGAGGCCCCGCCCGCCGAAGCCGACGCCAGAAGCGACCTTGCTGCGGAAGAGGCGCCCGCGGCATCGGCGCACGACGAGGCACTGGATGACGCCGACGCCCCAGTCGCCGAGACCGCCGTCGCCGAGGCCTCTGCGGCCGAAGACCCCGACTCGCTGGACGTGCCGTTGCAGTCGCCCGGCGACGAGGCCGCCGCGCCCCTCGACGCGAGCGCCGACGAGGCACCGCTGCAACTGGCCCCGCCGCCCCCGGCCGCGCCGGTGTTCGAGCACCTGCCCGAGGTGTGGGTGCTCGAGCTGTCGAGCTTTCAGCTCGACGGCGTGCAGGGCTTCGAGCCCGATGCCGCTGCGGTGCTCAACGTCACACAAGACCATCTCGACTGGCATGGCGACATGAACGCCTATGCCCAGGCCAAGGCGCGCATCTTCGGCCAGCAGGCGGTGATGGTGATCAACCGCGACGACCTGCGCGTCGAGGCCATGGTGCCGGCGCCGGTGATGGTCAAGGGCGGCCGTGGCCGCCCGGCCAAGGCCGTGGGCCGCAAGGTGCTGCGCTTCGGCCTGGATGCGCCGCAGCGCCCGGGCGACTATGGCCTCGTCACCGAAGGCGGCATGGCCTGGCTGGTGCGCGCGCTGGAAGCCGACGAGACCATCAAGCGTCGCAAAAACGAGGACGAGGAGATTCATCTTCAGCGCCTGATGCCGGCCGACGCGCTGCGCGTGCGCGGCCGGCACAACGCGGCCAATGCGCTGGCGGCGCTGGCGCTGGCCGGCGCCATCGGCTGCCCGCTGGCGCCGATGCTGCATGGCCTGCGCGACTATCGCGGCGAGCCGCACCGCGTGGAGTTCATCGGCAGCGTGGGCGGCATCGAGGCCTTCGACGACAGCAAGGGCACCAACGTCGGCGCCACGGTGGCCGCGCTCGAGGGCCTGGGGGCCGACAAGTCGCCGGCCAAGATCGTCGTCATTCTGGGCGGCGACGGCAAGGGGCAGGATTTCTCGCCGCTGGCCGGCGCGGTGGCCCGGCATGCGCGGGCCGTGGCCCTCATCGGCCGTGACGCACCGGCCATCGAGGCCGTGCTGGCCGAGGCCGGCGTGCCCCTGCAGCGGCATGCCTCGCTGCCCGAGGCCGTGGCCTGGTGTTTCGCCCAGGCGCAGGGCGGCGATGCGGTGCTGCTCAGCCCGGCCTGCGCCAGCTTCGACATGTTCCGCCACTACGGCCACCGGGCCGAAGTGTTCGTGCAGGCGGTGCTGTCGCTGGCCGCCGAGCGCGGGGAGGCGCTGGCATGATCGCGCTGGCCCAACGTCTGAGCCAACTCGGGCCAGCCGGCTGGCGGCAGCGTTGGAGCGAGTGGCGCGAGGCCCGCACGCAGCGCCTGCCGATCCGCGACTGGACGGGCGCGGAAGGCGGCTCACCCACGCGCATCTCGGGCTTCGACCAGGGCCTGGTGTGGGTGGTGATCGGCCTGCTGGCGCTGGGCCTGGTGATGGTGTACTCGGCCAGCATCGCGCTGCCGGAGAGCAAGAAGTTCGCGCGCTATGCGCCCACCTATTTCCTCAGCCGGCACGCGATGTTCATCGGCATTTCCCTGGTGGCGGCCCTGGTCACGGTGCAGGTGCCGGTGGCTGTGTGGGAGCGCGTGGCGCCATGGCTCTTCGTGGCGTCGCTGCTGTTGCTGGCGCTGGTGCTGGTGCCTGGCGTGGGCAAGGGCGTGAACGGCGCCAGGCGCTGGATTCCGATGGGCATCATGAGCTTCCAGCCCAGCGAGCTGGCCAAGCTGGCCATGGCCATGTACGCCGCCAGCTACATGGTGCGCAAGATGGATGTGAAGGAACGCTTCGTCCAGGCCACCTGGCCGATGGCCGTGGCGCTGGTGGTGATCGGCCTGCTGCTGCTGGGCGAGCCCGACATGGGCGCCTTCATGGTGATCTCGGTGATGGCGCTGGGCGTGCTGTTCCTGGGCGGCGTGAACGGGCGCATGTTCCTGCTCAGCGCCACGATGCTGGTGGGCGCCTTCGGGTTGATCATCGCCACCAGTCCGTTCCGTCGCGAGCGCATCCTGGCCTTCCTGAACCCGTGGGATCCGGTGTACGCGCAGGGCAAGGGTTATCAACTGACGCACTCGCTGATCGCCTTCGGCCGCGGCGAGGTCACCGGCCAGGGGCTGGGCTCCAGCGTCGAGAAGCTGCACTACCTGCCCGAGGCCCACACCGACTTCCTGATGGCCGTGATCGGCGAGGAACTCGGCTTCATCGGCGTGGCCGCCGTGATCGTGGCCTTCTTCTGGCTCACCCGGCGCATCTTCGTCATCGGCCGCCAGGCGGTGGTGCTCGACCGCGTCTTCGCCGGCCTGATGGTGCAGGGCCTGGGCATCTGGTTCGGCGCGCAGGCGCTGATCAACATCGGCGTCAACCTCGGTGCCTTGCCCACCAAGGGCCTGACCCTGCCCCTGCTCAGCTACGGCGGCTCGGCCATCCTGCTCAACCTCATCGCCCTCGCCATCGTGGTGCGGGTGGACATTGAAAACAGGCAACTCATGCGCGGAGGCCGCGCATGAGCGCGATGCGCAGCATCGCCGGCGCGCAGCGCCGTGGCGTGTTTCGGCGCAGGCTCACTTCGCGCAGCGAAGTGAAGCGCGCATCGCGCGCGTGCCGAAGCCAAAACAGGCATGTCGAGTGGCTCACTTCGCGCAGCGAAGTGAAGCGCGCAACGCGCGCGTGCCAAAGCCAAAACAGGCGTGTCGAGTGGCTCACTTCGCGCAGCGAAGTGAGGCGCGCAACGCGCGCGTGCCGAAGCCAGAATCGGCAACTCATGCGCGGAGGACGCGCATGACGCACCTCGTGATCATGGCCGCGGGCACCGGCGGTCACATCATCCCGGGGCTGGCGGTGGCGCGCGAGGTGCAGCGGCGCGGCTGGACGGTGAGCTGGCTGGGCACCGCCACCGGCATGGAGAACACGCTGGTGCCGCCCACCGGCATCCCGATGGACGTGCTGGCCTTCAGCGGCCTGCGCGGCAAGGGGCTGCTGCACATGGCCACCGGCGGCCTGCGCCTGCTCAAGGCCTTCTGGGATTGCCTGGGCATCCTGCGCCGGCGCGGCGCACACGCGGTGCTGGGCATGGGTGGCTACGTGTGCTTTCCGGGCGGCCTGATGGCTTCGCTGCTGGGCAAGCCGCTGATGCTGGTGAATGCCGATGCGGCGCTGCTGCTGTCGAACAAGGCGCTGCTGCCGGTGGCCGACCGCGTGGCCTTCGGCTTTGAGGGCGAGGCGGCCCGGTCGACGAAGCAGGGCGTGGTTACCGGCAACCCGGTGCGCGCCGAGATCGAATCGATGGACGCGCCGCAACAGCGTTATGCCGGCCGCGAAGGGCCGCTGCGCCTGCTGGTGGTGGGCGGCAGCCTGGGTGCCCAGGTGCTCAACGAGACGCTGCCCGCCGCGCTGGCGCTGCTGCCGCCCGGGCAGCGGCCACAGGTCACGCACCAGACCGGCGCCAAGGCCGCGGAGGCGGTGCGTGCCGCCTATACGGCCGCCGGCATCGCGGCCGAGGTGCTGCCCTTCATCGACGACATGGCCGCCCGCCTGGCCGCCTGCGACCTGATCGTCTGCCGCGCCGGCGCGGTGACGGTGAGCGAGCTGTGCGCCGCGGGCGTGCCGGCGCTGCTGGTGCCGCTGGTGGTCAGCACCACGGCACACCAGCGCGACAACGCGCAGTGGATGGCCGGCCACGGCGCCGCGGTGCACCTGCCGCAGTCCGAGCTGACGCCGCGCGCCCTGGCCGACCGCCTCGCGGCGCTCGACCGTGCGCAGTTGCTGGCGATGGCCCAGCGGGCCCGCGCGCTGGCCCGCCCGCAATCGGCCGCCCGCGTGGCCGACGAACTCGAGCGACTGGTGGCACGCCGATGAAGCACGCGATCCAGCAGATCCACTTCGTCGCGGAACAAGAGGCGCCGACGAAGTGGCAGGGCGGAAGGCAGGAGGCCGCGGCATGAAGCACGCGATCAAGCGCATCCACTTCGTCGGCGTGGGCGGCGCCGGCATGAGCGGCATCGCCGAGATCCTGCACAACCTGGGCTACCTGGTGTCGGGCTCCGATCAGTCGGCCAGCGCCACCACGCAGCGGCTGGCCTCGCTGGGCCTGCGCATCGCCATCGGCCACGATGCGGCGCACATCGCCGGCGCTCAGGCGGTGGTCACTTCCACCGCGGTCAAGGGCGACAACCCCGAGGTGATCGCCGCGCGTTCGCGCCGCATCCCGGTGGTGCCGCGGGCGGTGATGCTGGCCGAGCTGATGCGGCTGAAGTCGGGCATCGCCATCGCCGGCACGCATGGCAAGACCACCACCACCTCGCTGGTCACCAGCGTGCTGGCCGCCGCCGGGGTCGATCCCACCTTCGTCATCGGCGGCAAGCTCAATGCCGCGGGCGCCAATTCGCGGCTGGGCTCGGGCCAGTACATCGTGGTCGAGGCCGACGAGAGCGATGCGTCGTTCCTCAACCTGCTGCCGATGCTGGCGGTGGTGACCAACATCGACGCCGACCACATGGACACCTACGGCCACGACTTCGCGCGGCTGAAGGCGGCCTTCGTCGAGTTCATCCACCGCATGCCGTTCTACGGCTCGGCGGTGCTGTGCACCGACGACCCCGGCGTGCGCTCGATCGTGCCGATGATCTCGCGGCCGCTGATCAGCTACGGCCTGGGCGAGGAGGCGATGGTGCGGGCGGTGGATGTGCAGGCGCTGCCCGGCGGGCAGATGCGCTTCACCTGTCGCCGCCGCGATGCCGACGCGCCGGGCGGTGTGCTGCCCGAGCTGGCGATCACGCTGAACCTGCCCGGCGAGCACAACGTCCGAAATGCGCTGGCCGCGATCGCCGTGGCCACCGAGCTGGAGCTGCCCGATGCGCCCATCGTCGAGGCCCTGGCGGCCTTCGACGGCGTGGGCCGGCGCTTCCAGCGCTACGGCGAGCTGCCGGCTGCCGACGGCGGGCGCTTCACGCTGATCGACGACTACGGCCACCACCCGGTGGAGATGGCCGCGGTGCTGGCCGCGGCCCGCGGTGCCTTTCCGGGCCGGCGGCTGGTGCTGGCCTTCCAGCCGCACCGCTACACCCGCACCCGCGACTGCTTCGAGGATTTCGTCAAGGTCATGGGCCAGGCCGATGCGGTGCTGCTGACCGAGGTGTACGCGGCCGGCGAGGCGCCGATCGTGGCCGCCGACGGCCGGGCGCTGGCCCGCGCGCTGCGGGTGGCCGGTCAGGTCGATCCGTTGTTCGTCGACGACGTGGTGGCGCTGCCCGAGGCCATCGTGCAGCAGGCCCGTGGCGGCGACGTGGTGATCGCGATGGGCGCCGGATCGATCGGCGCGGTGCCGGCCCAGGTGGTGGCGCGGCTGGGGGGAGGGAACGCATGACGACCATCGATGTCGCTTCGCTGGGCAAGGTGGCGGTGCTGATGGGGGGCACCAGCGCCGAGCGCGAGGTGTCGCTGATGTCGGGCGCCGGGGTGCTGCGGGCGCTGCAGTCGCGTGGCGTCAATGCGCACGCCTACGACCCGGCCACACGGCCCCTGGGCGACCTGGGCGCCGACGGCTTCGCCCGCGTGTTCATCGCGCTGCACGGCCGCCACGGCGAGGATGGCACGGTGCAGGGCGCGCTCGAGCTGCTGGGCATCCCGTACACCGGCTCGGGCGTGATGGCCTCGGCCATCGCGATGGACAAGACCATGACCAAGCGCGTCTTCATCGCCGAGGGCCTGCCCACGCCGCGCTGGCGCTGGCTGGGCGAGGACGACCAGGCGCGCGAGCGGGTGCGCACCGTGCCCGATGAACTGGGGCTGCCGCTGATCGTCAAGCCGCCGCGTGAGGGCTCGTCGATCGGCATTACCAAGGTGGCGGGCTATTCCGAGATGGCCGAGGCGGTGAAGCTCGCGCGGCAGTACGACCACGACGTGCTGTGCGAGGAATTCATCGAGGGCGACGAGGTCACCTGCCCGGTGCTCGGCGCCGGGGCGCAGGCGCGTGCGCTGCCGGTGGTGCGCATCGCCGCGCCCGACGGCAACTACGACTACCAGCACAAGTACTTCTCCGACGACACCGGCTACCAGTGCCCGAGCGGCCTGCCCGACGACGAGGAGCGCGAGATCCAGCGCATCGTGGTGGCGGCCTACCGTGCGCTGGGCTGCCGCGGCTGGGGACGCGCCGACCTGATGATCCGCGCCAGCGATCGCAAGCCCTTCCTGCTCGAGATGAACACCTCGCCCGGGATGACCGGCCATTCGCTGGTGCCGATGTCGGCGCGCGCCGCCGGCATCAGCTACGAAGACCTGTGCCTGCACCTGCTGGCGCAGGCCACGCTCGACAGCGCGGGCCCCCAACGCTGAGTGCCCATGGTTGCCGCCACCGCCACCCCCGCGCTGGACCTGCCGATCGACGTGCGGCTGGTGCAGGCCGCCACGCGCTGGCTCACCGGCGTGGCGGTGCTGGCCATCGGCGCGGTGGGCCTGGGCTGGGTGGCGCGGCAGCCGTACTTCGCGCTGCATCAGATCCGCGTCGAGGGCGACGTGGCCCGCAACAGCGCCAGCACCATCCGCGCCAACGCCGCGCCGCGCCTGGCCGGCAACTTCTTCAGCCTCGACCTGCAGCGGGCACGCGGCGCGTTCGAGTCGGTGCCCTGGGTGCGCCGCGCGGTGGTGCGCAAGGTCTGGCCCGACCGGCTGGTGGTGTCGCTCGAGGAGCACCGCGCCGCCGCGCTGTGGGCCACCGACGATGGCAACGACAAGCTGGTCAACAGCTTCGGCGAGGTGTTCGAGGCCAACATCGGCGATGTCGAGGACGAGTCGCTGCCACGGTTGGCCGGCCCCGACGCCGCATCGCCGCGCATGCTGTCGCTGTACCGGCGGCTCAACCCGGTGCTGGCCAGGCTGCGTGCCGGCGACATCGAGCAGTTGCACCTGTCGGGCCGGGGCTCGTGGCGCGCCGAGCTGGAGGGCGGCGCGGCGATCGAGCTGGGCCGCGGCACCGACAACGAGGTGCTGGAGCGGGCCGAGCGCTTCGTGCGCACGCTGCCGCAGGTGACCGGGCAGTACCAGCGGCCCCTCGAGTACGCCGATCTTCGCCACGCCGACGGCTATGCCGTGCGGCTGAAGGGCGTGACCACCCAGATGCCGGCCAAGCCGGCGCCCAAGAACCCGAAGAGGTGATCACAGCATGGCCAAGCAATACAACGATCTGGTCGTCGGCCTGGACATCGGCACCGCCAAGGTGATGGTGGTGGCGGCCGAGTTCCTGCCCGGCGGCGAGCTGCGGCTGGCCGGGCTGGGCGTGGCCCCCACGCATGGCCTCAAGCGCGGCGTGGTGGTCAACATCGATGCCACGGTGCAGAGCATCCAGCAGGCGCTGAAGGAGGCCGAGATGATGGCCGCCTGCAAGATCGAGAAGGTCTACACCGGCATCACCGGCAGCCACATCCGCGGCCAGAACTCCACCGGCATGGTGATCGTGCGCGACAACCGCGAGGTCTCCACCGTCGACGTGACCCGCGTGGTCGAGACCGCCAAGGCCATCAACATCCCCAACGACCAGCGGCTGCTGCTGGTCGAGCCGCAGGAATTCATCATCGATGGCCACGAGGTCAAGGAGCCGATCGGCATGAGCGGCAGCCGGCTCGAGGTGAAGGTGCACATCGTCACCGGCGCGCAGAGTGCCGCCGAGAACATCCTGAAGTGTGTGCGCCGCTGCGGGCTCGAGGTCGAGCGCCTGGTGCTCAACCCCAGCGCCAGTGCCGCCGCGGTGCTGACCGAGGACGAGAAGGACCTGGGCGTGGCAGTGGTGGACATCGGTGCCGGCACGACGGACGTGTCCATCTACACCGACGGCTCGGTGCGCCACACCGCGGTGATCCCGATCGCCGGCGACCTGATCACCAGCGACATCGCGATGGCGCTGCGCACCCCCACCAAGGATGCCGAAGAGATCAAGGTCGAGTACGGCGTGGCCAAGCAATTGCTGGCCGACCCGAGCGAGAACCTCGAGGTGCCGGGGCTGGGCGACCGCGCGCCGCGCATGCTCAGCCGCCAGGCGCTGGCCGGCGTGATCGAGCCGCGCGTCGAGGAGATCTACTCGCTGGTGCACCAGGTGATCCGCGAATCCGGCTACGAGGAGCTGCTGTCCTCGGGCATCGTCATCACCGGCGGCTCGGCGGTGATGCCGGGCATGGTGGAGCTGGGCGAGGACATCTTCCTCAAGCCGGTGCGCAAGGGCCTGCCGCTGTATGGCGGGCCGCTGTTCGACATGGTGGCCAACCCGCGCTCGGCCACCGTGATGGGCCTGCTCGAGGAAGCCCGCCTGGCCCGGGCGCGCGGACAGAAGGTGGCCCAGCAGGCCGGCTCTGTAAAAAACATGTTCGGCCGCGCGAAGGATTGGTTTCTCGGCAACTTCTAACCAATAAAATGGGTGAACGCACACCCTCCGCTCTTTGACCCCCAAGCACGCAACTTTTCGGCAACTGCGACAAGACCCCAGGAGGTTCACATGCCAATCGAGATGATCGACGAATTCGACCAAGGAACCCGCATCAAGGTGGTGGGAGTGGGCGGCGGCGGCGGCAACGCCGTCGAGCACATGATCAGCCAGGGGGTGTCCAGCGTCGAGTTCGTTTGCGCCAACACCGACGCCCAGGCGTTGAACCGCTCCAACGCACACCAGCTGATCCAGCTGGGTGACAACGGCCTGGGGGCCGGGGGCAAGCCCGAGAAGGGCAAGGCCGCGGCCGAAGAGGCCGAGGGCCGCGTGCGTCAGGCGCTGGAGGGCGCGCACATGGTGTTCATCACCGCCGGCATGGGCGGTGGCACGGGCACCGGGGCGGCGCCGATCGTGGCCCGCGTGGCCAAGGACATGGGGATCCTGACGGTCGGCGTGGTCACCAAGCCGTTCGAGTTCGAGGGGCCGCGCCGCATGAAGCAGGCCGATGCCGGCACCGCCGAGCTTGAGGCCAACGTCGACAGCCTGATCGTGGTGCTCAACGAGAAGCTGCTCGAGGTGCTGGGCGACGACGTCACGCAGGACCAGGCCTTCGCGCATGCCAACGACGTGCTCAAGAACGCCGTGGGCGGCATCAGCGACATCATCCACATGCATGGCCTGGTCAACGTCGACTTCGAGGATGTGAAGACGGTGATGAGCGAGCCGGGCAAGGCGATGATGGGCACCGCCATTGCCGGCGGCCCCGATCGCGCCACCAAGGCGGCCGAAGCGGCCGTGGCCTGCCCGCTGCTGGAGGGCATCGACCTCTCCGGCGCCCGCGGCGTGCTGGTGCTGATCGCGGCCAACCGCAACAACTTCAAGTTGAACGAGAGCAAGGCGGCGATGAACACCATCCGCCGCTACGCCGCCGACGATGCGCACATCATCTACGGCGCCGCCTACGACGAGAGCCTGGGCGACCAGCTGCGCGTCACCGTCATCGCCACCGGCCTGTCGCGCTCGCGCGTGGCCGCGCCGCTGACGGTGGTGCAGGGCACGCCGCCGGTGCCGTCGCAGCCGGTGGTGCCGCAGGCCGCCAGTGCGCTGCGCACCGGCACCGACAACCTGCCCATCCTGCACAACGTGGCCCCGCAGCCGCAGCAGGTGGGCACGCCGCCGGCGTCGCACGACTACAGCGGCCTGACCACCCCCAGCGTGTGGCGGTCGCCGCGCACGCAGGCGGCGGCCAAGGTCGAAGCGCTGTCGTCCAACGGCATGGACGAGATCGAGATCCCGGCCTTCCTGCGCAAGCAGGCCGACTGACGCGGCGTACCGACGGCCGAAGACGGCCGTCGGTACGCCGTCTGCGCGCCGGTGCCACCGGCGTGCCAAAGTCGATGCACGCGCGGCGTCCGGCGCCGCTACCATCACCGCCTCGTCGCGCCCCGATGCCGGGGCGCGGCCAAGTTCGGAGGCCAGGTGGGATTTCAGGCGATCGATCGCAGGCAGTGGTGTCGGGCATGGGGGCTCATGGCCCTTGGCATGCTCGGTGGCGTCCCGCCCGCCGGCGCCGCCGCGGCATCGCCGCTGCTCACCATCCTCGACGGCGAGGCCTCGCTGGTGATCGGGGCCCGGGCGGTGGCCGCCATCGAAGGGTTGAGGGTGCCCGCAGGCACCTTGCTGCACACCCACGCGTCGACCACCCTGCTGCGGCTGGAGTGGCCGGGCGGCGAGGTGCTCGACCTGGGGCCCGACACCCAGGTGATGCTGCAGCCCGAGGGCCTGGGCGCCCGCGGCGAGGCGGCCCCCGCGTTCTACCTGCTGTCGGGTTGGGCCAAGCAGCGTGCCGCGTCAGGCGCGCACAGGGGGCTTGTGGCGCCGCTGGCCCAGGTGCTGCCCGGCAAGGGCACGATCGTCGCCCAGGCTGCGGCCGCCGGGGTCTGGCTGTTTGCCGAAGCCGGCGAAGCCCTGTTGCTCGAACGCGCCGGTGCCTCGGCCAGGCGCGCACTGCCGGCCGGCCAGGCCTACCAGAGAAACGGTGCGTCCAAAGGCGAGATCACGGCGCGTCCGGCGCCCGAGATGCTCAGGCAGGTGCCGCGCGGATTCCGAGACACCCTGCCGTTGCGTGCCGACCGATTCACCGGCAAGGAGCCCACGCCCAAGCCCCTGCCCGCGCCCACCTATGACGCACTGGCGCCCTGGCTGACCGCCGAGCCGTCCATCCGGCGCGAGTTCCCGCGCCGCTTCGCGCCGCTGCTGCGCGAGCCCGGTTTCCGCGCCGCATTGGCCGCCAGGCTGGCGGCCCATCCCGAATGGGAGCCGGTGCTCTTTCCCGAACGATTCGTCCGGCCGGCCTCGGCCCCCTCAGGAGCCCGTCCATGAAGCTGCTCGTCAAGTTCAACCTGATCTACCTGCTGGCCATGGCGCTGGGCGTGGCCGCCAGCGGCTGGCTGGCGCGCGACTTGCTGCGCGACAACGCCAAGGGCGAGGTGCTGGACAGCGCGCGGCTGATGATGGAGAAGGCCGTGGCGGTGCGGGGCTACACCAGCAAGCAGATCACGCCGCTGCTCGAGACGCAGATGAAGTACGAGTTCCTGCCGCAGTCGGTGCCCAGCTACTCGGCGGTCGAGGTGCTGTCGGCGCTGCAGGCCAAGCATCCCGAGTTCGCCTACAAGGAGGCCACGCTCAACCCCACCAACCCGCGCGACCGCGCGGCGGGCTGGGAAGTGGACATCGTCTCGCAGTTCCGCAGCAACGCCGAGCTGAAGGAGTTCGTCGGCGAGCGCGACACGCCCACGGGGCGATCGCTGTTCGTGGCCCGTCCGCTGCGCATCACCGATCCGGCCTGCCTGCGCTGCCACTCCAGCGTCGAGGCCGCGCCCAAGACCCTGGTCGATCGCTACGGCCCGGCCAATGGCTTCGGCTGGAACCTCAACGAGGTGATCGGCGCGCAGATCATGTCGGTGCCCATGACCCTGCCGATGGCGCGTGCCGATCGCTCGTTCCGCCTGTTCATCAGCACCCAGGTCGGCGTGTTCGTGGTGGTGGGGCTGGTGCTCAACCTGCTGATCTGGTCGGTGGTGGTGCGGCCGGTGACGCGCCTGTCGGCGCTGGCCGACCGCGTCAGCCAGGGCGACCTCGAGGCGCCTGAGTTCGGCGGCGGCAGCAAGGACGAGATCGGCGTGCTGGCCGAATCGTTTGCCCGCATGCGCGCCAGCGTGGTGCAGGCGATGAAGATGCTCGACGCCTGACCGGCGGCTTGCCGCGCCGCCCCGACCCCGCGCCAGGCCCGCCCCGCCGACGACGACCATGCCCACCCCGATCCCCGAACGCCTGGGCAAGTACCAGGTGACCGACGTGCTCGGCGAGGGTGCGATGGGCGTGGTCTACAAGGGCTTCGACCCCGGCATCCAGCGCCCGGTGGCGATCAAGACCATCCGCAAGCAGCTGGACGACGGCTCCGATTTCGGCCAGTCGATCGCCGCGCGCTTTCGCAACGAGGCGCAGGCGGCCGGGCGCCTGCTGCACCCGGGCATCGTGGCGGTGTACGACTACGGCGAGGATGGCGATGTGGCCTACATCGCGATGGAGTACGTGGAAGGCAACAACCTTTCACAGTACCTGGCCAACCGGGTGCGCTTCTCCGACGACGACATCCTCAGCGTGATGGGCCAGGTGCTCGAGGCGCTGGACCACGCCCACCAGCAGGGCGTGTGGCACCGCGACATCAAGCCGGCCAACCTGATCATGACCCGGGCCGGGCGCGTCAAGATCGCCGACTTCGGCATCGCCCGCATCGAATCGTCGGGGCTGACGCAGGCCAGCACCATGATCGGCACGCCCACCCACATGGCGCCCGAGCAGTTTCTCGGCGAGACCATCGACCGCCGGGTGGACATCTACGCCACCGGCGTGCTGCTGTACCAGCTGCTCACCGGGCGCCCGCCGTTCTCGGGCTCCACCGAGCAGCTGATGTACAAGGTGGTGTACGACATGCCGCCGGCGCCATCGAAGGCCGAAGGTGGTGAACAGCGGTTCCACGGCTATGACAGCGTGGTGTTGCGCGCCTTGGCCAAGGACAGGAACCAGCGCTGGGCCACGGCGGCCGACTTCCGTCAGGCCCTGATCGAGGCCGTGGGCACGCAGGCCCAGGCCACGGTGTCCGAAGCCACGGTGCTGTCGGTGCCCGCGCGTCGCGCAGCGGCCCGGCAGTCGGTGCCGCCGGCGGCGGGTTCCTCGGCGGTGGCGACCCAGGCGTCGGAACTGCCGGCCGAGCGCAGCATGGCCACTCAGTGGGATGCCGAGGTGTTGGGACAAGTCGAACAGTCGCTGGCCAAGCATGTCGGCCCAATGGCGGCCGTGATGGTGCGCCGGGCGGCTCGCGAGTGTGCCGACCTGGGTGCGTTGTATGCGCGGCTGGCCGAACAGGTGACCCATCCCGCCGCACGCAGCTCGTTCCTGGCCCATGCGTCGCAGGCGACGCGTCTCACCGGCGCCGGCGGGCCATCGGCCTCGGCAACGTCGATGGCCGGCCCCTTGCAGGCGGCCTCGGGCACGAGTGCTGCGTCGCGGTCCACCGCATCGGGTGCCGCCGGCGTGGCGCTGACCGACGCGGTGCGTGACAAGGCCGAGAAGCTGCTCGCGGTGCATGTCGGACCGATCGCGCGCATCCTGGTCAAGAAGGCGGCTGCCGCCACCGCGGACCGTGCCCAGTTCACCACACGCCTGGCCGAATCCCTGGGCGACGAGGCCCAGCGTCGGCGCTTCCTGGCCGACATGGAAAAGCTCTGAAGGCCCGCAGACCTTCGCCGAGCGCGTCCCCCGCGCGTCGGGGATGCACGACAATGCGCCGATGATCCGCCAACGCACCCTGAAGTCGCTCACCCGCGCCGTCGGCGTGGGCATGCACAGCGGCCAGAAGGTGGAGCTCACGCTGCGGCCCGCCGCGCCCGACACCGGCATCGTGTTTCGCCGCGTCGACCTGCCCCAACCGGTGGACATCCCGGTGCGCTGCGAGTCGGTCAGCGACACCCGCATGGCCTCCACCATCTCGGTGGGCGGCGACCCGGGTGCGCCCAAGGTGCAGACCATCGAGCACTTCATGTCGGCCTGCTGCGGGCTGGGGCTGGACAACCTGTACGTGGACATCACCGCCGACGAGGTGCCCATCCTCGACGGCTCGGCGGCCAGCTTCGTGTTCCTGCTGCAAAGCGCCGGCATCGAGCTGCAGAACGCGCCCAAGAAGTTCCTGCGCGTGCTCAAGCCGGTGGAGGTGCGGCAAGGCGAAGGCGCCCGGCTGATGTGGGCCCGGCTCGAGCCCTACCACGGCTTCCGGCTCACCTTCGAGATCGACTTCGCCCACCCGGCGGTGGATGCCACCGGCCAGCGCACCACCTTCGACATGGGCTCGGGCCGCTACAAGCGCGACATCGCCCGGGCCCGCACCTTCGGCTTCACCAAGGACGTGGAGGCCATGCGTTCGCGCGGCCTCACGCTGGGCGGCAGCATGGACAACGCCATCGTCGTGGGCGACTACCGGGTGCTCAATGCCGAGGGGCTGCGCTACGACGACGAGTTCGCCAAGCACAAGATCCTCGATGCCATCGGCGACCTGTACAACGCCGGCCACCCGATGCTGGCCAGCTACACCGCCTACAAGAGCGGCCATGCGCTGAACAACCTGCTGCTGCGCCAGCTGCTGGCCGATCGCAGCGCCTGGGAGATCGTCACCTTCGACGACGATGCGCGCGCGCCAGAGGGCTTTGCCCAGCTCGCGCCGGCCTGGTAGGCGCGGACGCGTCACGATGGCGTTGCTGCAGGCCGACCCGAGATGAAGATCCTGTTCTGGCTGGCTGGCCTCTCGCTCGTTCCGCTGGCCGGCGCGACGCTGTTCTACTTCGGCCTGTACGTGGCCACGGGCGAGCCGGTGCCGCTGGTGCGGGCCAAGCGCTTCTACCGCTGGTGCGTGGTGGTGGTGCTGGGCACCTTCGACATCTGGATCTTCGTGCGCGTGCTCGAGGGCATCCGCGCGCTGCTGCACTGAGGCCCTGCGCACTGAGGCCGTGCGAACAGGGCGGCCGGTGCTCAATAGGTGCGGCCCCCCTTGAACTGGGCATGCGTGCGTCGCTGCAGCGTCGTCCCGCGGCCCAGGGCATCGAAGGTGCGGCCGGCGTGGGCGTGCATGATCGCCAACCCCAGGGCGTCGGCCGCGTCCTTGCCGGGCAGGCCCGGCAGGCCGAGCAGGCGCATCACCATCTCCTGCACCTGCGGCTTGGTGGCCAGTCCGTGGCCGACCACCGATTTCTTCATCTGCAAGGCGGTGTACTCGGCCACCGGCAGGTCGCCCGAGACCAGCGCGGCCAGCGCCGCGCCGCGCGCCTGCCCCAGCAGCAGCGTGCTCTGCGGATTGACGTTGACGAAGACGATCTCCACCGAGGCCGCCTGGGGCGAATAACGCCGCATCACCTCGTCCACGCCCTGCACGATGAGCTTCAGGCGAGCGGGCAGGTCGCCGCGCGGGGCCTCCAGCGTGCTGATGGTGCCGCTGGCCACGTAGCGCAGCGCCGCGCCCTCGGCGTCGATCACGCCGAAACCGGTGCGCTGCAGGCCGGGATCGATGCCCAGGATGCGCATCGGCCCTAGACCTTCAGCTGGAAGTACCAGCGCACGGAGTGGAAGAACACCGGCGCCGCGAAGCACAGCGCCGCCACGCGATCGAGCAGGCCGACGGCGCCGGTGACGGCCGCGGCATTGCCCCAGTTGGCCACGCCGGCATCCTTCTTCAGCGCCCGCATGACGAAGTCGCCCAGGGTGCCCGATGCGCCGGCGATCATGGCCATGGCCAATGCCTGTGGGGCCTTGAACGGGGTGATCCAGTACAGCGCCGCGCCCAGCAACCCGGCCGAGGCCACGCCCAGGCCGAACGCGCGGTACGAGAAGGACCGGTCGATGTGGCGCGCCACCGGCCGCCGCCGCAGGTGCCGGCTGGCGGCCTCCTGCACGATCTGCGCAAAGGCCACCACCATCACCAGGAAGAACAGCAGGAAGGCGCCGCGACCGGCATAGCGGGGGAACTCCAGCAGCAGCAGCGCCGGCGCATGCGACAGCCCGAACACGCACACCATCACGCCCCACTGGATCTTGGCGTTGCGCTCGAGATAACGCTCAGGATCATCGGCCATCGCGCTGACCACCGGAAAGGCCAGGAACATGTAGACCGGGATGAACACCGAGAACACGTCGAAGTGCCGGTTGGCCACCAGCAGGTACTGCAGCGGCAGCACGATGAAGAAGGCCAGGATCAGGCTGCGGTGATCGGCCCGGCGCGTCTTCTGCAGCGTGATGAACTCGCGCAAGGCCAGGAACGAGATCACCGCGGCCAGCAGCGTGGCGCCGATGGCTCCTGACATCCAGGCCACCCAGAACACCACCGCGCCGATCCACACGGCCCGCAGGTCGCGCTTGAAGCGCTGGTGAACCCCGCTGAAGGCCTCGTCGCGGTCGCGCAGCGAGGCCAGCCAGGTCACCGAGGTGGCCAGCAGCAGCACTCCGAAGAGCACCACGAACAGCAGCCCGACCTGCTGGTTGGCGCTGAGTTGTCGCAACTGTCCCATGTCGAGCCCTTCAGCTCGCGGCCGGCTTGAGCGCGATCACGGCATCGCGGGCGCGCTCGAGGAAGGCACGCTTGTCCTCGCCATCGGCGAGCTGCATCGGCGCCCCGAACGTCACCGTGCACAGGATGGGCACCGGCACCACCTCGCCCTTGGGCATCACGCGCTGGACGTTGTCGATCCAGGCCGGGATCAACTGCACCTGCGGGAACTGCTGGGCCAGGTGATACAGCCCGCTCTTGAACGCCTGGGGCTGCCCCTTGTTGCTGCGTGTGCCCTCGGGAAAGATGACCAGCGAGTCGCCATGCTCCAGTGCCTCCTGCAGCGGCTCGAGCGGATCCTGGTCGTCGGTACGCTCCCGCGCCACGTACACCGCATGGAACACCTCGCGGGTCAGCCAGTGCTTGAAGGGGCCCGAGGTCCAGTAGTCCTTGGCGGCGATCGGTCGTGTGGTGGCCCGCAGCTCGGCGGGCAGGGCGGCCCAGATCAGCACCCAGTCCAGGTGGCTCTGGTGATTGGCGAAGTAGATGCGCTGCTCGGCCATCGGCGGGCAACCCTTCCAATGGCCCTGCGCACCGGTGATGATCCGGGCGATGAACGACAGCAGCATGCCCATGGCGTCGGCGCGCGTCATGCCCGGATCTTACGGTGTGGCGGCCGTCGCGGCCCGGCTGCGCCGCCCTGCAGCCGCCTCGGCCCCTCCCCCCTTGGGGTGGAGGACGCGTCGCTGAGCTGCTGGCACACTTCGACCTTTGTGCAACAGGGGCTGTGACTGCGTCAGCCCACCGGACCATGACCACACTCACCGAGGCGATCAGCGCCAGGTACTCGGGCGATCCGCGCGTCGATGCGCTGCTCCACAACTTCGGCAACTGGAACTACCAGACCGTCACGCCGGGGCGCGCGGCCAACACGCTGTATTACACGTTCACCGTGCACGAGGGCACCACCTCGCATGCGCCGGACCATTCGCCGCTGCCCTTCAATGCCGCCCAGCAGGCCGCGGCGCGGCTGGCCCTGGCCAATGCCGAGCTGGTGACCGGCATCCACTTCGTCGAGACCAACGAGGTCGATCAAGCCGACCTGCACTTCGCCAACGCCGATCTCGAGGACCCCGGCACCCTGGGCCTGACCTCGTATGGCTGGAGCTACGACGAATCCGGCGGGCAGTTGACGGCGTTCTATGCCAATGCCTTCATCTTTCTCGATGACGTCGAGTGGGCCTCCAGCAATGCCTTTCCCCAGGTGGGCAATCGTCCGTTCGAGACCCTGCTGCACGAGGTCGGGCATGCGTTGGGGCTGGGCCATCCGTTCGAAGGCTCGCACGCGCTGCCGGCGGATCAGGACAACACCAACAACACCATCATGTCCTACACCCGCGTGGCGGGCACCAAGAGCGAGTTCCAGCCCTACGACGTGCTGGCGCTGTACTGGATCTACGGCGGCGATGGCCTGGGTGGCGCCAAGGGCTACAACTCGGTGCTCGGGCCCACGCTGGAAGGCGCCGGCGCCCCACCGGGGATTCGCGACACGGGCACCACCGGCGTCGACGTGCTGTTCGGCGGCGCCGGCAACGACATCCTCACCGGCCTGGGCGGCAACGACCTGCTCAGAGGCTACGCCGGCGATGACCGCATCGACGGCGGCGATGGCATCGACACCTCGTTGTATGCCGGCAGCCGCGGCGACTTCGTGCTCGGCCGTGTGGCGGGCAGCCTGACGGTGCGCGACACCACCGGCGCCGAAGGCATCGACACGCTCGATGGTGTCGAGCGCCTGAAGTTCGGCAGCAGCTACGTGGCGGTCGACCTCGACGGCCATGCCGGTCAGGTGGCCCGGATCATCGGCGCCCTGTTCGGCAAGGCCTGGCTGGCCCGCGGCGAGATCGTCGGGCTCGGCCTGAAGCTGCTCGATGGCGGCATGGCCTATGGCGATCTGGTGGCGCTGGCCGTGGGCACGCCCGAATTCGCGCAGCTGGCGGGATCGCACTCGAACACCGATTTCGTCAGGCAGGTGTACCGCAACGTGGTCGGCAGCGAGGCCGACGCCGCCGCCTTGTCGTTGTTCGTCGGCCAGCTCGACCGGGGCGAGACCACGCAGGCCGCGCTGGCGCTGATGGCCTGCGACCTTGACCTCACGGCGCAGCAGATCGACCTGATCGGGCTGTCGACAACCGGGTTGCCGTACCTGCCTGCCGGCTGATCCGCGAGGGCCCGGGCTCAGCGACTGCGCAGGCGAGACATGCGCAGTCCTTTGCACGGCACAAGCCGGCGCGCAGGCGCCGTCTCGTGTCCGAGCTCAGTGCCTGAAATGCCGCGTGCCGGTGAAGACCATCGCGATGCCGCGTTCGTCGGCCGCGGCGATGACCTCGGCGTCGCGCATCGAGCCGCCAGGCTGGATCACACAGGCGGCGCCGCCGTCGATCACCACGTCCAGCCCGTCGCGGAACGGAAAGAACGCGTCGCTGGCCACCGCGCTGCCCTTCAGGCTCAGGCCGGCGCTCTCGGCCTTGACGCCGGCGATGCGCGCCGAATCGACGCGGCTCATCTGGCCCGCGCCCACGCCCAGCGTCATGCCGCCGCCACAGAAGACGATGGCGTTGCTCTTGACGAACTTGGCCACCTTCCAGGCAAACAGCAGGTCCTGCATCTGCGCCTCGGTGGGCTGCAGCTTCGTCACCACCTTCAGCCCGCCCTCGACCATGTCGATCGCGTCGGCCGATTGCAGCAGCATGCCGCCGCCCACGCGCTTGAAGTCCAGCGCATTGCACTGCGTGGACAGGGGCACCTCGAGCACCCGCAGGTTCTGCTTGGGGGCCAGCAGTGCGCGGGCCTCGGGCGTCACCGAGGGGGCGATGGCCACCTCGACGAACTGCTTGGCGGCGTTGATCGCCTCGACCACCGCTGCGTCGAGTGGGCGGTTGAGCGCCAGGATGCCGCCGAAGGCGCTGGTGGGGTCGGTCTTCAGCGCCTTGGTGTAGGCCTCCACCGCGCTGGCGCCGATGGCCACGCCGCAGGGGTTGGCGTGCTTGACGATGACGCAGGCCGGCACGTCGAAGGTCTTGACGCACTCCCAGGCCGCATCGGCATCGGCGATGTTGTTGTAGGACAGCTCCTTGCCCTGCAGCTGCGTCCACTGCGCCAGCGTGCCGGGTGCGGGCGAGTGCTCGCGGTAGAAGGCGGCGCCCTGGTGCGGGTTCTCGCCGTAGCGCATGTCCTGTGTCTTGACCAGCTGCAGCGTGTAGACGCCCGGGAAGGCCTCGCGCGCCGGCACCTTGGCGGGCGCCTCCTCGGCGCCGGGCTCGAGCGCGCTGAGGTAGTTGGTGATCATGCCGTCATAAGCCGCCGTGTGAGCGTACACCTTGCGCGCCAGGGCGAACTTGGTCTTGCGCGTCAGGCCGCCGGCATCCAGCTCGGCCAGCACCTGGGCGTAATCACTCGGGTCGATCACCACGCCCACGTCGGGCCAGTTCTTGGCCGCGGCGCGCAGCATCGCCGGGCCGCCGATGTCGATGTTCTCGATCGCGTCCTCGAGTGTGCAGTCGGGCCGCGCGGTGGCCTGGGCGAACGGGTACAGGTTGATCACCAGCAGGTCGATGGTGTCGATGCCGTGGGCCTTCAGCGCCGCCATGTGCTCGGGCACATCGCGCCGAGCCAGCAGGCCGCCGTGGATGCGCGGGTGCAGCGTCTTCACGCGGCCGTCGAGCATCTCCGGGAAGCCGGTGACTTCAGCCACCTCGGTCACCGGGAGTTCGCTCTTGGCCAGCAGCTTGGCGGTGCCGCCGGTGGACAGCAGCCGCACGCCGCGCTGGTGCAGCGCGCGGGCGAAGTCGACGATGCCGGTCTTGTCGGAGACCGAAAGCAGTGCGGTGGTCATGGTGATGGCAGGGTGAAGTGAAGAAATCGGGAGGTCTGGCGGCGTCGTGGCACGCACGCGGGGCAGGGGCGGCGGGCCGGCGTGGGACGAAGGGGTCGGCGGGTGCGGGCGCGCGATCGGCAGCGATGCACTGGAAGGCCCTCAGGGCCGGATCAGGCCGTGGTCCAGCAGCTTGCGGCGCAGCGTGTTGCGGTTGATGCCCAGCCACTCGGCCGCCTTGCTCTGGTTGCCGTCGGCGTGCGTCATCACCACCTCGAGCATCGGCTTCTCGACCGCGTCGAGGATCATCGCGTGCACCGAGTGGGGCTGGTTGCCGTGCAGATCCCGGAAGTACTGCTCCAGGCTGGCGCGGATGCATTCTTCGATCGACTTGCGTGTCATGCGCGTAAGGCGCGAGGCGCGAAGGCCTCGATGTCGTTGGCCGCTTCGGGGGCCGGTTCGGCCTGCGGAAGCTGCTCGTGGTGGAGGGCCAGCACATCGAAGAACCCCTCGACGGCTCGCAATTGATCACCGGGGCTGGACAAGGTGTTCATGTGGGCCCGGAAGGCCTCGCCGCCAGGCAGCGCGCGCACCGCCCAGCCGATGTGCTTGCGGGCGCTGCGCACGCCGGTGTCCTCGCCGTACAGCGCATAGTGGTCGTGCAGATGCTCGACCAGCCAGCCGCGCACCAGATGTGTGGCCGGCGCCGGCCGGCGGCTGCCGGTGGCGAGGTAATGATCGATGTCACCGAAGATCCATGGCCGCCCCTGCGCCGCGCGGCCGATCATCAAGGCGTCGGCCCCGGTGGCGGCCAGCACCTGACGGGCCTTCTCGGGCGAATCGATGTCGCCGTTGGCCACCACCGGCACCTCGAGCGCGGCCTTCACGGCGGCGATGGTGTCGTACTCGGCCTGTCCGCCATAGCCCTGCTCGCGGGTGCGACCGTGCACGGTCACCATCGCCACGCCCGCCGCCTCGGCGGCGCGCGCCAGGCGCACCGCATTGCGCTCGGCCTGGCACCAGCCGGTGCGCATCTTCAGGGTCACGGGCACGTTTCGGGGCGCGCACGCCGCCACCACCGCTTCGATGATGGACAGCGCCAGCGGCTCGTCGCGCATCAGCGCCGAGCCGGCCCACTTGGTGCACACCTTCTTGGCCGGGCAGCCCATGTTGATGTCGATGATCTGCGCGCCTCGATCGATGTTGTAGGCAGCGGCCTCGGCCATCATCGCGGCGTCGGTGCCGGCGATCTGTACCGCGATCGGCCCTGGCTCGCCACGGTGGTCGGCGCGGCGCGAGGTCTTCAGCGTGTGCCACAGGTCGCGGCGCGAGGTCACCATCTCGCTCACGGCATGACCCGCCCCGAGCCGCCGGCACAGCTGGCGGAATGGCCGATCGGTCACGCCCGCCATCGGCGCAACGAAGAGTCGGTTCGGCATGACGTAGGGGCCGATGCGCATGGCGGAGGGTGGAACGAAGCTGCTGAAAAATCAGGCAGAAGTATAGGCGTGGGCCGCTCGACGTCCGACTGGCGACAGGGTTGACGAGGCCCGGTCAGGTCAGATGACGCGGGGCATGCCTATGATGTATCGCATGGACGCCTGGATGGAATCGGTGCTGGCCGCGTTGGCGCTGCCCAAGTTCGGCCTCACCTCGGTGTTCCTGATCTCGCTGGTCTCGGCCACCCTGCTGCCCCTGGGCTCCGAGCCGGCGGTGTTCGGCCTGGTCAAGCTCAACCCCGCACTGTTCTGGCCGGCCGTCCTCGTGGCCACCGCCGGCAACACGGTGGGCGGGGCCATCTCGTGGTGGATGGGGTACGGCGCCGAGCGGGCCTACGAGCACTTCGCGCATCGCCGCGCCGAAGCCCATGCATTGCGCTGGCTCGAGCGCTTCGGCCCCAAGGCCTGCCTGCTGTCGTGGCTGCCCGGAGTGGGCGATCCGCTGTGCGCCGTGGCGGGCTGGCTCAAGTTTCCGTTCTGGCCCTGTGTGGCCTACATGGCCGTGGGCAAGTTCGCACGCTATGTGACGATGACCGCAGCCTTGCTGTGGGTGTTCCCGGGCCAGTTCACCGTGGGTTGAGCAACGGCCGCGGGCAGGGCCTTCCGGCCCTGCGTGCAGCCCTTTCCGGGTGTTGAAGCGAGAATCGCCGCCTGCGGGCGAGTCCGCCCCTGAGGGTGCCGAGTGCCACGGTGAGGTCCGTTGCCGGTCGAGCGCCCAGCCCATCGAGGAACCCCCCCATGCCAGAAGCCGATGCCCTTCGCGGCGATCCCGCCACCACGCCGGCCTATGCCCGCCTGGCCGCGTCGTTTCAACGTTTGTACAACCTGCAGCACCTGCAGGCGATGGCCGGCTGGGACCAGGCCGCCAAGATGCCGCCGGCCGGCAACGAGGCCCGCGCCGCGGCCCTGGCCGAGGTGGCCACACTGATGCACCGGCTGCGCACCGAGCCCGCGCTGCGTGCCGACCTGGACAGCGCCTCGGCCGAGCCTTTGACCGCGCTGCAGCGCGCCAACCTGCGCGAGATGCGGCGCGAGTGGGCGATGAGCAATGCTCTGCCCGAATCCCTGGTCGAGCGCGCGCAACTGGCGCGCTCGCGCTGCGAGCATGCCTGGCGCACCCAACGGCCAGCCAACGACTGGGCCGGCTTCCTGTCGAACTTCCGCGAGGTGCTGGCCACCGCGCGCGAGGAGGCCCAGCGCCTGTCGCAGCAGTCGGGCCTGCGCCCCTACGACGCGCTGATGGACCGCTTCGAGCCCGGCATGACCTGCGCCCAGCTCGACCGGGTGTTCGGCGAGGTGCGCCAGTGGCTGCCTGGCCTGATCCGCCAGGTTCGCGACAAGCAGTCGCGCGAGACGGTGCTGCAGCCCCAGGGCCCGTTTCCGATCGAGGCGCAGCACCGCCTGTGCGAATCGGTGATGCGGCTGCTGGGGTTCGACTTCGAGGCTGGCCGGCTGGATGTCAGCGCCCACCCGTTCTCGGGTGGCGTGCCCGAGGATGTGCGCCTGACCACGCGCTTTCGCGGGGACGAGTTCCTGGTCAGCCTGATGGGCACGGTGCACGAGACCGGCCATGGCCGCTACGAGCAGAACCTGCCGCGCGGCTGGCTGGGACAGCCGGTGGCCAATGCGCGCTCGATGGCCATCCACGAGAGCCAGAGCCTGTCGTTCGAGATGCAGTTGGGCGCGCACCCGGGCTTCGTGGCGCAGCTCGCGCCCAGGGTGCGCGAGGCCTTCGGCGACCAGCCGGCGTTCGAGGCCGGCAACCTGCACCGCCTGATCACCCGGGTGCACCCGGGCCTGATCCGGGTTGATGCCGACGAGGTGACGTATCCGGCGCACATCCTGCTGCGCTACGAGATCGAGCGCCCGCTGGTCGAAGGCGAGATCGAACCCGAGGACGTGCCGTCGCTGTGGGACGCGAAGATGGCCGAGCTGCTGGATGTGGACACGCGCGGCAACTTCAAGGATGGCCCGATGCAGGACGTGCACTGGCCCGAGGCGCTGTTCGGCTACTTTCCGTGTTACTCGCTGGGTGCGATGTATGCGGCCCAGTGGTTCGCGGCGATCCGCCGTGCCCATCCGGGCGTGGACGACGACATCTCGCGTGGGCATCTCGCGCCGGTGTTCGACTGGCTGCGCGAGAAGGTCTGGCTGCAGGCGAGCCTGCTGGAGACCGACGAGCTGGCGCGGCAGGCCAGTGGCGAGCCGTTGAATCCGGCGTTTCTCGAGGCTCACCTGCGCAGCCGCTACCTGGCCTGAACGGCCGGCGCGCGGCGAGCGGGCGCCCGCGGTTGCGGCGGGCGCTCAGCCCTGCAGTTCGTCCTGCCCCGACGCCCGCATGAAGGCCGACGGCGAGGCCTCGCTGACCTGCAGGCGCTGGTCGGACATGAAGGTCGACAGGAACTGATCCTCGGGCGGCATGCGCGAGGACATCTCGTGCAGCAGGGCGTTCATCAGATCCTGCAGCGCGCCGTCCAGGGCCGGTGATGGCAGCGTGGCCAGTTCCTGCCCGATGCCGATCAACTCGGCGGTGGGCAGCTGGCCGAACACCTGCAGCCCGGTGGCTAACAGGCTGCGGTGCAGGTGGCGCAGGCGCTGCAGCGATGCACCGCCATCGTGGCTGGAGACGAAGTGGTCGACCAGCGACTGGGCGATGGCCTCGGCACGAGCGGAGTCGGCTGCCGCATGGTGACGGGGCAAGGCGGCGCCTGACGCCAGCCGGGGTGCGCAGGGGGGCGGATCGCAAGCCTCTGCAGGCCCTGCGACGGGCAGGGGCAGCGGCTGGTCAGCGTGCGGGACGTGGGATGCCATCTCAGATCCTCAAGCCTGTGCCGGCGCGCCGACCCGTCCTGGACCGGCTCACCGCACACTCCAGGGCATTGTGGCCTGCGGGGCCCGGGCGCGGTGCGCCGGCGCCGTGCCGCGTGTCACGCTGCGCTGGCCAATGCAAGCTCGAGGTCGTCCAGCACCTCCTCGAGGCGCTTCACCGGGCGGGCCAGCGCCCCCCGCGGCGGCGGATGCCTGGACACCAGCCGGCGATGCGGATCGTCCAGCGCGTTGTCGTCCAGGTGCAGCCCGTGGCGCTCGAGCACCCGGCCCAGTGTGCGCCGGCGCGAGCGCAGGTCCTCGCGGGTCTTCTGGTAGGCGTGCTCGGCCAGCGCACGCCGCTGCGCATAGCTGAAGATGTTGGCCAGGAACATCTCCGGGTCGCGCTGGTCGGGCTCGAACAGCACGATGTCGGTGCCCGGATGGCTGGTCTCGTAGCCCTTCAGGCCCAGTTCGAGCCGCGAATGGATCAGCGAGCGGAAGGTCTGGCTCAGCACCAGCGGCAGCCCGCCCTCGACGATGCGGTGGATGCGCGGCGCGGCGCTGCCCAGCACGCGATGCCGCTGCGCATGGGTGGCGTCGAACGGCACCAGCGGGTTCAGGCACAGCAGCAGATCCAGGCCTTCGTCGAGCAGCACGCGGGCGTGCAGCGTCTTCTTCAAAGCCCCATCCACGTAGAAGCGGCCGTCGATGGCCACGGGCGGGAACATGCCCGGCAGGGCCGCGCTGGCCGCCACGGCGCGCGAGATGGGCACATGGTCCCAGCCCGGCAGGCCGAAGGGCGCGGCCTCGCCGCTGTCCAGGTCGGTGGCCACCAGCACCAGGCGGTGGCGCAACTGGCGGAAGTCGTCGGTTCGCCCTGGTGCGGCGAACACCCGGTGCAGCCGCTCCTGCAGCGGGCGATTGCTGAACAGGCCCGTGGGCAGCACGCGGCCGAGGCGTTCGATCACCGCCAGCAGCGAGCGCCGTCGGCCGGCCAGCAGGTTGCCGCCGGCCTGGGCCAGCAGCCAAGGCACCGACAGCAGGCGGGAGACCGCCTCGGCCACCGCCGGCCGGACGAACAGCGTCGGGTTGATCGAGTCGGCCGGGTCGGCCCGATCGTTGTCGATGAAGGCGCTGCACAGCTGGCGCGGACGCATGCCGTTGGCCAGCGCCGCGGCGACGAAGCCGCCGGCCGAGACCCCCACATAGCCGGTGAGCGCGGTGAAGTCGATGGCGGGCAGGGCCTCCTCGAGGGCGCACATGGCGCCGATCTCCCAGGTGGCGCCCAGCGGACCGCCTCCGGCCAAGGCCAGGCCGATGCGGGGCGGGCCATCGACAGGACGGGTGCGGTGTGGGTTCGTTTCGCGGAGAAAAAGGGGCGCCTCAGCGCCCCGGTTCATCGATCGAGTGGACATCGTCGTCATTCAGTGCTGCCGGCGCTGCCGGCCTTGGCGGCGCGCTTGCGGGCGGCCGGCTTGGCCGGGGCCGCCTTTGGCGCCGCGGACTTGGCGGCCCTGGGGCTCGCCTTGCCACCGGCCTTGGCCGCCGGTGCCTTGGCGGCCTTGCTGCTGCCGGCCGGGTGCCCCAGCTTGGCCACGGCGGCGGCCAGCGCATCCACGCGCTCGGTGAGGGCCGCCACATCCTTCGCGGTGGGCACGCCCAGCTTGTTCATCGCCCGTGCCGTGCGCTCCTCGAAGATCGACTCGAGCTTGTCCCACTGCGCATTGGCCTTGGAGCCCACGCCCCCGGCCATGGCCGTCACCTTGCCCGCCATGTCGGCCACCCGCTCCTCGGCAGCCGCCTGGGTCTTGCGATGCAGGCTGACGCCTTCCTTGATGAGCGTGTCGAACACCTTGGTGCCTTCGCCCTGGGCCTTGGCAAAGGCGCCCAGCCCCGCCAGCCAGATCTGGTGCGCCGAATCCTTGATGTTCTGCGCGAGCTGGCTGTCGAGCAGGCTGGAAGCAGCCGCAGCGGCCTTCCCGGCGGACTTGTGGATCTTCTTGACCATGGGGCGTACCTCGTGTCTCGGGGTGATGTGGATGTGCGGGATCCGGCCGACGCGCATGGCCTCGAGCGGCGCGTCTGTCCGTGGGGTGCAGTGTAGAAAGCCGATGTCGAGCATGCATCCTAATGTCTCGGCCACGGCGTCGGGTTAGGGCCTGGTCCCTAGGAGTCTGGGCGGCAGAAGGGAAGTCCCTGACTGCGTTTGACGGGTGAGGTACGTTTGGTGGCCATGGCCGCGAACTACCTTCCCTACGAACCGCAGCAGATGCTGCTGCTGCCCGAGGCGATC
>Ga0268298_10000534_pt1 | contig 48697 bp, 35 predicted proteins | sample WWTPWeurt_MetaG_FD_194462 | JGI IMG/M metagenome (GOLD analysis project Ga0268298, IMG submission 194462) | Activated sludge microbial communities from WWTP in Nijmegen, Gelderland, Netherland - WWTP Weurt | ecosystem: Engineered > WWTP > Aerobic digester > Activated sludge | place...
GGAATAAAAAAAAAAAAAAAAAATACATTGAAAGCAACCGATGAATAAAACACGTCGTATGTTTTTTTTAGATACGCGATGAATGATTAGAGGAATTACACTATAAGACATTATTCATTTTATTTTAATTTAATTTTTATGAACAGAGCATTGTTTTTATTGGCCCTGGTGGCCATGATGATGGCGTCATGCCAACAAGAAAGTTTAGTTGACACCCAATTGGATTCATTTGATCTATCCAATGCATCCATGGAAGATGTATTAGCTGATGCAAATCTGGAAGAGATCCAGACGTTTGGAGATCCTGCCACTGAAGGACGGAAAAAGCATCGTCGTGATTCTTTATGCACACCGGTTGCAATAGAAGATTTGCAAGCAGCCATCAAAGAATACATTGCCAACAATTATGCAGGTGCAGAAATCGTACGTGCTTGCCAAATGTTGAGTACTGGTAACTTTGTGGTCATGATCAAAGTGGGAGAAAAAGAATTTAAGTTGGTTGAATTTACAAGCGATGGACAATTTGTAAAAGAATTGGATCCACGCAAAAAAGGTCCGAAGGGGCCAGGCCGCCATTTGACTCCGGTAGATCCGGCAAACCTGCTTGCGAGCATCACCGACTACATCGCTCAAAATTATGCAGGAGCGGTGATCAAACGAGCCGGAACCAATGCCAATGGAGAATTCATTGTCACCTTTGAAGTCAATGGAACTTTGAAATCTTTGTTGTTTGATGCTTCGGGAAATTTTGTAAAAGAGTTAAGATAGCAATTTTCTGAGTACCATGGAAAGCCCTTGCGCTTGCAGGGGCTTTCTCTATTTATCTTGGATTCAATAGTTTATCAACACTATATCAAGTGAGTTGCCAATGCAGGAAATAACATTCAAACGACCGCTGGCAGCGTTTTGCTTAGAAAATCGTTAGGGTAAGAATGGGATTGCGTAATATGTATATTTTTGCACTTCGAAAAAGTAATCATTATGCTTAAGATGACGTGGCCTGTTGCCGGTATGGTTTATGTTCTGGCTTCCTTTTCTTGCACAGACGAATACATTGGTACGGATCGTGTTGTGTGCTATGAACAAGAAATTGCACCATTGATCGTTTCCAGTTGCACCCGGAGCGAATGCCACAATCCTGTAGATTTGCAAGAAGGGTATGATTTTACAACTTACGATGGCTTGCTCACGGTCGTAAAACCGGGTGATTACGCGGGAAGTAAACTTTATAAAGTGATTACCGATGCATTTGAAGTAATGCCGCCCGATCCTTTTGAACGATTGACTAAAGACGATATCACGACGATCGCGCTTTGGATAGAACAAGGGGCACAAAAAGACATTGTTTGTTCAGAAACTTTGTGCGACACCCTCGATGTTCGGTATTCAACCAGCATCAAACCCATTTTGGATCTATATTGCAACGGTTGTCACACTGGAACACAGCCTCAGGGAGATATTTCTTACAATGCTTACGCAGGTGTTAAAGCCACGGTTGATAATGGTACGTTGATCGGATCCGTGCGCCGGGAACGTGGATTTGTGGCCATGCCCAAAAACGGAAATAAAATTCCCGATTGCAAAATCAGGCAAATTGAAAAATGGATATCCGAAGGAGCCAAAAACAATTAATCCTCCCTGAATGAATCACTCCGCAAACTTTATTTGATATGAAGCTTTCAAAAAATATCTGGTCATTTTGCATGTTTTGCATCTTGCTCAACCCATCCAAGGCACAAGATTTGTTGGATGCGCTCGGTCCGGAAACCGAACAAAACATCAAAGTCACCAATGCTTTCAAATCATCGCGAGTCATCAGTTCGCACAGCATGGAAATGCTTCCAGCCGGCGCACTCGATTTTCGCATTCTGCATCGATTTGGAAGAGTCAATCAGGGATTTGAAGAGTTTTTTGGATTGGACAACGCCACCATGCGCATGAGTTTTGATTACGGCATTACGAAGAATATGACCGTAGGCGTGGCACGCAGTACCTTTAAAAAAGAATTGGATGCGTTTCTCAAGTACAGGATACTTTGGCAGTCGGAAGGAGCCGGAAAAATGCCGGTATCCGTCGTTTGGACTTCAGGAGTGATTCGCAATGGACTGAAAAACAACGTGCTTCCAGATCCTGAAGTTGACATTACCGAAAGCCGAAGACTTGCTTATTTCCACCAGCTCATCATTGGTAGAAAATTCAATGAGCATTTTACTTTTCAGATCAATCCAATCCTTGTACATCAAAACATTGTTGAAAGCGAACTCATTCCAAACAATTTGCTCGCCTTCGGACTCGGGGCTCGTTATAAAGTAAGTAAGCGCATTGCCGTTTTGGTTGATTATTATTACCCATTAAACAACTTTCCAAGAGATTTCCGATCACACCCCATTTCGTTAGGTGTAGATATCGAAACCGGAGGCCACGTTTTTCAATTGCATTTCTCCAATTCAACAGGTATGAATGAACGTGCCCTGTTGGCTGAAGAAAATGGTAATTTGTTTTCCGGAGAAGTTCAATTTGGATTCAACCTTTCAAGAATATTTCAAATCGTAAAAAATAAAATTGATTAAAATTTAAACCTCCCCTTGCATATGCAAAAGAACTTTACATTCAGCCTATTTGCCTTAGCCGCCGCCTTTTACCTATTTACTTTCAGTGTTCCGGAACCCAACAATCCTCCTTTAGGAAATACCGGTGCTCCTGGCGAGACTACCTGCGCTCAACGCGATTGTCACGGAGGTGGAACCTTCACAGGCTCTGTCACTTTACAGGGCTTGCCAGACACGGTAGTAGCCAATACATTGTACGAAGTTTCTGTTCGCATTCAATCGGATTCAGCAATGAGAACAGGATTTCAACTGACCGTATTGGATGACCAAAATAATTTTGTAGGCAAAATGGCTACCATACCCAACGAACGGGTAAACATTGCCTCTTCCAACAATCCCAGAAGGACCTATGCCAGACAATCCCAAGCCAAGTTTTTTGACACCGCCGGTTTAGCCATTTGGAAATTCAACTGGACAGCTCCTGCCTCCGTGCCAAACGACAGTTTGATATTTTACTACGCCTCGTGTCTTGCCAATGGCGACGGTGCGCGAACAAAAGACAATTCCATCAATTTCAAACGATCATTCAAATTCAGGCTTGCTGTGGCGAATGAAAACATCGAAAAAGAATTGAATCAAGTAGGATTGTTTGTACAAAGCAATCAATTGGTTTTTGTTGGCAATCGCTTTGGCACCATCCACCAAGTCAATATTCGTTCATTGAATGGCGCTCACATCGTCCAACCGGATACAGATGACCATCAACGTTATTTCATTGGAAAACTTCCTTCCGGAATGTACATCGTGGATTTCAAAATTGACCAGCATCAACTGACTCGGAAGATTTTCATTCATTGATCATGAAAACCTGTTGCCCTGATGGCATCATGGTTATAAGTTTCCTCCAATGCGGCTTTTCACAATGTCTGATGACTTGCTATTAGCATAACGAGCATTAGCTTATTTTTTTCATCGTGCAAAGTCATCGACTTCATCGTAGGTGATTTTGATCATTGGTTCGCACTGGTAAATCATGAATAAAAATTTCTATGATCCCGTTCTTGAAGCAACTAACAGTTGTTCGTATGGATCTCCGGCTCGGCTTCAATAATTGAGCATTTCTTGCATGATCGTCCGGACTTCTTCCACCGAGGGCAGCATTTCTTTTTCAAGGGTACTGTTTAGAGGAATGGCAGGCAAATTCTTAGCTCCAATGTATCGAGGTGCTGCATCCAGCGATTCAAAACAATGCATGGCTACGCGACCAGCGAGGGTCTGCGCAAAACTATTTTCAATGGTTTCTTCGGTAATGATCAACACGCGATGGTGCCTCCTCACACTCTCATAAATGGCTTCTTCATCCAAAGGAACCAATGTACGCAAGTCGATGATTTCAACGCGGTCCTTCATCTCCACACTTGCATTTAAAGCCCAATGCACGCCCATGCCATATGTGATCACGCATAAGCTGGATTGCTGAGCTGCGGGAATACAAGCTTGTACAAGCTTTGATTTGCCAAGCGGGATGCAATAATCTTCATCGGGCATCACACACCTCGCCATGTCCGTACCAGGTACTTTAGACCAATAAAGTCCTTTGTGCTCAAATATGACTACTGGATTTGGATCATAGTAAGCCGCTTTCATCAATCCTTTTAAGTCTGCTCCATTGCTAGGGTAAACTACTTTGATGCCTTTGATGTTGCACACCACCGATTCAACGCTGGAAGAATGATAGGGTCCGCCACTTCCATAAGCTCCAATGGGAACCCGCAATATCATGCTGACAGGCCATTTCCCGTTGGTCAGGTAACATGACCTGGCCACCTCGGTAAACATCTGGTTCAGGCCCGGCCAAATGTAATCGGCAAATTGAACTTCCACAATTGGCTTTAAGCCGGTAGCCGACATACCTACGGTGCTGCCCACTATGAACGCTTCCTGAATCGGTGTATTGAAAACGCGATGTTCACCAAACTTTTGTGCAAGGGTCGCCGCTTCACGAAACACTCCCCCCAATCTTTTGCCAACATCTTGTCCGTACAACAAACATTCAGGATGCTTGCGCATCAATTCTTCAATGGCAAACAATGCACAATCGACCATCACTTTTTCTTCACCTCCTTCGGGTGAGCGCGTACCCGTCTCTTCGGTAATGGGCGTGGATGCGAAATCATGCACATACAAGTCTTGCGGATGAGGGTCTTCCGACTGCCTGGCTTTGTCAAAATCAACCAATACTTGCTCGCGAACCTGTGCTTCCATTTCGTCCAACACTTCGGGCGTAAATCCATTTTCCAATAAAAGCCTTCGCATTTTCGGGTATGGATCTCGTTTGCCATGCTCTTCCAGATCTTCCCGGTACCACTCTTTGCGCACTCCACTGGTATGGTGATTCAGCAAAGGAACTTTTGCATGGACCAATACGGGTTTCCGCTTTCTTCGAATTTTGGAAATGGCTTTTTCCAGGATCCTGTAAGATTCTATAAAATCCGTGCCATCCAGTTGATATGCATCAATGCCTTTAAAACCCTGAATGTAATCATAAGCATCCCCTTTCCTGATTTCCGACGCATGCGCACTGATATCCCACTCGTTGTCTTGCACAAAATATAAAATGGGTAGCTGCTTCAATGAGGCCATGTGAAAAGCCTCCGCTACTTCACCCTCGGTAATGGATGCATCTCCCAAAGAACACACCACAATAGGCGCTTCCTGGTCAGCTTGAACCAGGCCGGCCAATTCAAGGTATTGCAAACCCATCGCAATCCCTGTGGATGGAATCGCCTGCATACCCGTAGCAGAAGATTGATGTGGGATTTTAGGCTTGTCCGCCCTTTTTAAACTTGGATGGCAATAGTAACTCCTTCCTCCCGAAAATGGATCATCCCGTTTAGCCATGAGTTGCAACATCAGTTCATAGGGTTCCATCCCTATCGCTAACAGTATGCTGTCATCGCGATAATAAGCAGACAAATAATCCACAGGCAATAGTTGCAATCCCAAAGCGATTTGCACAGCTTCATGACCTCTCGAGGTGGCGTGAACGTATTTGCTCACGAACTTAAAATGTTCTTCGTAAACTTCCGTAAGCGTTTTTGCGGTACAAAGCAAGCGATAGGCTCTTTCCAACAAATCCGGTGGCAGGCTAAGGTTTTTTTTCTTTCCCATGATGCGGTGATTGCAAAGGTATTTATCCTTGATCAAATGTGTGGACTCTTCTGTAATTCGATCTGTCCCTGTTCTGCAAGTTCATGGACAATGGCAGCAGCTACTTTTTGACCATCCATGGCTGCAGACAATATTCCACCCGCAAAACCCGCACCTTCTCCGGCAGGATACAATCCTTTCACTTCCACATGCATGAGCGAATGGGGATCTCTGGGTATGGTCAACGGAGCACTCGTACGTGATTCTGTGGCTACCAAGACCGCTTCCGGATGTCGGTATGCAGGCATTCGTTTGCAAAGAATTTCCAGTCCTTTCTGCAAGCGGAGCGTCAAAGCCTGTGGCAGTTCCTTATGCAAGGGTGCTGAAAAGATTCCTGGAATGTATGATGTCTGTGGAAGCAGTTTGCTGCAAGACTTTTTTAGAAAATCTTCCAATCGCTGCGCAGGCGCCTGCTGCCCACCTGCCCCCAAGGCAAACATCTTTTGCTCAACGGACTTTTGATAAAACATGCCCTGCAACACTCCTTCTTTTTCAAAGCCTTTGAAATCCTGTGCATCCACGGTAGTCACCAAACCACTGTTGGCAAAAGGCGAATCCCGTCGGGATAACGACATCCCATTCACCACAATTTCTCCTGGGGCCGTTGCTGCAGGAATGATCAATCCTCCCGGGCACATGCAAAATGAGAAAACACCTTTTTCGTGCACCTGACAAGAAAGCTGATAACTTGCTGCCGGCAAATAATTTGGTCTGGGCGATTGTTTGTATTGCATGGCATCAATGACGGGTTGTGGATGCTCGATGCGTACACCTACTGCAAATGATTTGACCAGAAGCGATAAATTCTTCTGGTAAAACAATTGATACATCTCTCTGGCAGAATGGCCTGTGGCCAAAATTACCCGTTCAACTTTGAAACTGCCCTGGTTTGATTCCAGCCGACTGACTTTTCCTTGTTCAATGATAAAGTCCGCCACACGATGATTGAAACGCACTTCGCCCCCATATTTTTCGATGACCTGGCGGATATTCTGAAGGATCATGGGGAGTTTATTGCTTCCAATGTGTGGGTGCACGTCTACTAATATATCCGGATCCGCACCATGCTGCACCAATAGTTCGAGCACTTTTCTGACATTGCCTCGCTTGTCAGATCGCGTATACAATTTCCCATCCGAATAGGTACCGGCGCCCCCTTCGCCAAAACAATAATTGGAATCAGGATGAACCTGACCCAACTGTTGTATGGCTTTTAAATCTCTTCGTCGTGATTGTACATCTTTTCCTCTTTCCAGGACGATGGGACGGACCCCGACTTGCAAAAGTTCGAGGGCCGCAAAATAACCGCAGGGCCCCGAGCCGATGATGTATACTTCGGGACCTTCACCCGCATGCTTGAATGTGTGCTGAGGGGCCGAATCCATACGAACGTTCGTTAGGCTCACCTGAGCCTTCAGGACATAGTATATGGTTTTGGAACGCGCATCCAGATTGCGCCGGGTGATTTGATATGCAAATGCCGTTCCTGGCTCCCAATGCAAAGCCTCACAAATGGCATGCCTGTGAGCCGCGTCGTCGTGCAAAAACGGAGCAGGGATCCGGTAATCAACCCAATGGATCATCCAGAAATGGCTTTCCGGATACGAACCAAACGTTCCAGAAGAGGTTCCAATAAGTCCAACTTAAGCATGTTCGCTCCGTCTGATTTTGCCTGAGCAGGATTGGGATGAGTTTCAATAAACAACCCATCGGCTCCCACCGCAATAGCCGCTCTGGCAATGGTTTCAATCAATTCCGGACGCCCTCCCGTTACCCCCGTTTGTTGGTTGGGTTGTTGCAAAGAATGGGTACAATCCATCACTACCGGAACTCCAAAAGACTTCATGGTTGGGATGCCTCTAAAATCCACGATCAAATCCTGGTAACCAAAACTGGTACCACGATCCGTCAGCCACACTTTTGAGTTTCCATTTTGTTTGATTTTGTCTACTGCAAACTGCATTCCTTCGGGACTCATGAACTGCCCTTTTTTGATGTTCACGGTTTTACCCGTTAACGCAGCGGCAACCAGCAAAGATGTCTGTCTGCATAAAAATGCTGGAATTTGCAGCACATCGACGTATTGTGCAGCCAGTGCGGCTTCTTCGTCTGCATGGATGTCGGTGAGGACCGGCAGATCATACCGTTGCCCGATGCCTTGCAGAATTTCCAATCCGGTTTGGTCGCCAATCCCCGTAAAAGAATCCATCTTGGATCGATTGGCCTTTCGGTAGGAGGCTTTGAAAATGTAGGGAATTCCTAAATGGCGGCAGCTTTGTTGTACGCGCTCTGCGATCTCCTGACATATTTCAACCGACTCGACCACACAAGGACCTGCAATCAGGAAAAAGTTATCCGATGTCCTTTGTTCAATGCTGTTTAATGTATTTTGCTTCATTGTTGGGCGGGCATTTTGAGCACCCATGCCTGAGGGTGAAATTGTTTTTTCAACGAATCTAAAAGCGATCGTAAATCGCGTTGCATGCAATCAAACCGGATACCAACCCGGTGAAAATCTTTGTAGCGCCCATTGTACACCTCAAACTGGTTTTCACTGACTTTCTTTGCAAGCCGCTCAGCATTTCCTGCCTTTAAGAAAGAACCAATGATGATGATGCAGTCTTTATGGGCCAACTCCTTGGACAAAGAGTCCATGTTAGCATGCTGGATGATGGTTTCGCCTGCCTGGTGATCTACCAAAACGGTGTCTGGCGGTGAAATACTAGAATCAACAGCCATGTTGGTGTCTGGGGCAGGCAAAATCCCTAAAACCAAACTATCATCGTGGTTCAACAAGTCGGAAGCATCTTGTTCCGTGGTGGTTTCGGTGGTTGTGGGTGTTGGTTTTTGTTCGGGCCAAAAGAGCAATGCCAAAAAGATCAACCACAGAATCCCAAGGGTGATCCAGAGGGGTTTAAGATTGCGTTCTTTTTGTCTGGGAATGCTTGGAATTGGTATGACGGGCTCCGGCCGAAAAGATTTCTGGGCAGGTACCAAGGATAAAGCTTCCGCTCCATAAACATCTTGCAAAAGATTCTGCGGGCTTTGATCAAACTGCAATTGGTGACCATCCCATCGCAGGGTACCAAAGGGTTGCAGCGGTGAAGTACCATTTGCTTCCAACTGAGTCCATACGGTGTTTCGTAAACGCTCAAGCTCATTCAGCAACAGATCGGGAGCATATCCAAAAGCCTTTTCCAGCTGGTTCAACATCAAGGATGGATCTGTATCGTCTTCTGTTGACAGCTGCAACCGCAGGAAGCTTGGATGGATTTTAGAAGCCTGGTGATCGATGTAAGCCGGCTCAATGGTAGCGCGAAAGGATGCTATTCCTGGAATTTTAAACCATTGGAAGTGGTTTAAATGCCACCACAAGAGGTACGATATGTGTGCTCGTTTTGCCAAAAGAGATCCTCTAAACGCTCATAAAATTAAACAATCCCCGAATCCCTGAAGCTTTGTTGCTCGGGAGTTTTAGCTTGTCCGGGAATATGCCCGCAAGGATCATTCCTGTTCTTTCTTCTTCCGCTTAATTTTGAATAAATCAATCACCTCTTTTTCCGTAAGGAATTCAAATTCAACGAATTGCGAACTTACATGTTTTTTAATTTCCTGGTATTCTTTGCTTCGTTTGTCTTTGTAGAATGCCAATAGTTTGCGCACATAATCCATGCACATGCCTTTGGTTTCCTGGTCGAAAGCACTGTTGCCGAAGACGTTCATGAAATTGTAAAACGTGCGCAATAGTTCGAAAAAGGAATGGTATTCAGGTTCAGTGAGGTTGGTGATGACCTTTGAAAACAATTGCAATATGGCCAATCGCATGCATTCGTTGTTGACAGACATCCCCTCGTACTGGCCATAGAAAGCATTCACGGCATCCAAAGCATCTTCATGGACAAATCCCTTGTCATGAATCGTCATCATCAGGTTGTAGAACCGTATTAGGTCATCGCCTTCGTTGCGATTGAGCAACTGAAAAAATTTGCGATCCGCCGATGGACCAAACTGAATGCCCTGCCGGTAAGCCTGTTTCAAAAAACGGAAGTAAATTGGGTTGAATTGGGGATTTTCGTAACGGCAAGCGTTCAATGCATTGGACAGGTGCTGGGTTTCGGTAGGATTGAGATCAATGAAATTGGCAATGATGGCAATGAGATCAATGAATTCCGATTCGCGGTAAAAATTCTTTCTTGAAATCAATTTATGAATTTCATCGATGTAACTATCGTGACTGGATTTAAAAGACAAGCGGCTCAATAAAAAATGCCTCAAGGCATTGGATTCCAGTCGCAAATCGCTCTCTGACTCCGGAAAACTTGCAGACAAGAAATTGTAATGCGAAAATTGTTTTTTGTAGCGGTGGTACAGGTTCTTTCGTTCTTCCAAGTCCCTGAAGCGATCGTGGATCATGGATTGGAAGTAGGCCTTCACTTTTTTATTTTCAATAGAGTCCAACAAGTTGGCAATCCAAATGTCGGAACTCAAGGCAAAACCCAATTGCACCGTCTGGCCAATGCGTTGTTTCAGCACGTCGAAATTGGTTGAATTGGCAATGGCCAAAAGAAATTGTTTGAAAGTTTCCTGTGGACGAATGTATTTATACTGATCATTGATTTCCCCACGCAAAACGCAATAAGCCAACACCCGCGGTTGAAAAAGCCCTTCAAAAAACGGATTGAGCAAAACCTTTTCGAGTTCAGGGAGTTGCAATGGATGATTTTCAGCTACTTCCTGGTAAATCTCGGCAACCATGGGTTCATAGACGTCCTGTATACTCTTGTAAAGCTCTCCGGTTTCTTCTTCCAAGTAAGCGGCCAGTTCATCCGATCCTTGAATCAATTCGGCAACGGCTTGAAGCCGCTCTTTGTAATCTTGCAACAATGTTTGCATAGGGTAAATTTTTTAATGGCTATGAATGACAAAACCTGAACAGGGATGTACCCTGTTCAGGTTTATTTTAAATCTTTATTTGATAATTTTGCAAAATTATATTTCTATAATTTCACTATTTCAAAAACAAAAAACTTCAAATCGATTTTGAGACAAACTTTTATTCCTCTTCTGTGGCAGCATTTTCAGGGGCGGCAACAGGGGCAACTTTGGCTTCTCCACTCAATTTCTTGTGGAAATCTGCTACTTCTTGTTTGCGAGCCTGTACTTTTTGCGCAATGTTGCTTTCTTTCGCGTTGACCCAGTCCATGTATTGGGCATCTGCCTGCTCTTGCGTTAAAACACCTTTGGTGACTCCGCGCTGCAGGTGCTTGCGGTATAAAATTCCTTTATACCTTAAGATTGCATTCACGGTGTCCGTAGGCTGAGCTCCTTTCATGAGCCAGTCAAAGGCCTTGTCACGATCGATGTCGACCGTTGCTGGTTTGGTAATTGGATTGTAAATGCCAATTTTCTCGATGAAACGCCCATCCCTTGGAGCGCGCGCATCGGCAATGACAATGTGGTAAAAAGGGGCTTTCTTGCGTCCTTTTCGTTGTAATCTGATTTTTACGGCCATTTGTTCGTAATTTTTAAAAGTTTAGACCTCTATCGACTTACTCTGAACATCAGACTCTGCCGACAGCTGGGGCGCAAAGATACGACAGATTTTCATAGGGAACATAAAATGTGCATCATTAAGAAAACATTCAAACCAGGGTCCTGATGACATTTCTAAAAAGCCACCTTTCTCTCATTTAATGATCAACAAGTGTTTTTCCTTCATCTGCCCAGCCTTCATCAACACCAGCCAAAATTCACCATGAAGGGAAGTCGGAAAATCCACACAAGGCAAGGCTTCGTCCAGTTTGTCTTGAGCAACCATGCGCATGTTAAGGTCGAATAGTTGCCACTGAACCGATCCACTGCCATGAATGCCTTGATCGAAACACACCCTTCCCTCCGTAGGATTGGGGAAAAGATTGAGGCGATTTCCCATCCAAACGTCTCCAGGAGTGGTTTTAATAGTGTGAAATTTCAGCGCTGCAGGATGGACTTCATCAGTTGTTTTAATGCTAAAAGAAGCCATACCGGTCTTCGCCACGGTGAATACTTCACTCAATTTGCAATCGACCAATGCAGTGATTTCAAATTGAAGCATAGGAAATTCATCGGTTTTATTCGGCTCGGATCCATTCCAGAACAAGGTGCGCACCATGTTGGGTAAAATTTGGTAAAACATGTTGCCGGTGTTGTATTGCTCCGATTTTACCTGGTCAACCGTGATTTTGTTTGATGCATAAGCAAATGCGGTTTGAACACCATACACATCGGTCGAATCATTGAACCGGAATTTGACTGTGTAACGTTGGCCTTTCCTGCAAACTACATCCTCTACAAGCCAGTTGATCGGCGGTCCGCCGAATTGTGGCACTGCTTCGTTGCTGGTGCCCATCTGAATGGGAAATCGATTGTTGGTGTTTCCCCTTTCATCAAGCCATATATTGTATACAGTATTTGGGTTGGGATCAAATAACATGGTATTTCCGACAGGCTTCCCTTGATCATCCACAAACAGGGCAAAAAATGAACGCAAACTGTCATGTCCACCACGGATAAAATCTCGCAGACCTTTGACATCCCTCAAATCAATCATTCCGTCCTGGTTCCAATCGGCAGCAATGGCATGTGCGGTTTTCCGCAAATCAGATTGTCCGATGATATGCCGTACGATTCTGAATGCATCGTATGTACTCACAATCCATTCTTCCATTTGAGCGAGACTGTCTACACCCACCAGCACCGAATCCAGATCACCATAATTAATATTATCGTTAATGGGTATCCTTAAAGTGTTCCCCTCTTTTAAGGGTGCTTTGTACACATGCCCATTTTTTGTCTTGAGTCCAAAATAAAACTTCTTCAGGTTTTCATCATCCCAGTAATCAGTATATACTTCCAATTTCACAGGCACTGTAGCTAGAAAAATAATTTTTGAAAAATAAAAATGCATTACACATGTGCTTTGATTGCCGGCAAGATCTTTTACAAATATTTCAACATCATTTTCATACCCATACTTTGAGATAAAATCCATGTATTCATAATAGGGAATCTGAAAATCTTTATCAAAAGCAGAGCTTACAGGGCAATCATCCTGGACTTTATAAGAAAATTCCGATGGAAAATATTGAATATTTCCGCATAGTGGATGATTCATTACCACAGTGTCCAAACAGCTTAATACGGGTGGCACAGTATCCTTCAAACAATCTTGAGCGTAACCTTGGGTTGCAAAGGCAAGAATAAATGGCACAAAGGTTTTGAAGTAGCTTGGTTTAACTGGCGATTTCATGGTGAATAGTGTTAGGCGTATAAATATACGAACAGTCTTCAAAATCAAAGAAAAATAAATGTCTGCCCCAAATCGATTGTGTGGACTTTACCTTATAAGTTTGGGCGTCCTAAAACTCCAACCTGAATTTGAGGTTGAATCGTTGTCCGGTGAGGTAGTTTGGGATGGCAAACTGGTAATTGTACAAAGTGCGGATCCAACTTACTGATGCTTCATTTTTCACTTTTAATAAATTGTAGACTTCGGCACTGATCCAGGCTTGCCGGCAAAACCGGAAAAATTTTCCCAAGGGATACCGGCCATGATCCTGATCCCAAAGCATCCAGGAAAACCCGATGTCGGCCCGATGGTAAGCTTTCAAACGGTGGTCATTGCGGTACACCAGGTTGTCGCCTTTCAAACCATAAGGCAAACCGCTGGCAATGTTGATTTGGATGTGCATGCGAAAGCTTGGGTGCTTGGGCAGGTAGTCTTGAAAAAAAATGCTCAAGGCCACGAATTGGTCGGTTGGCCGGGGTACATCTTCAATGGGCAATCCATCGGGATGTTCCTGATCGCGGAATCTGTGTTGAATGCCTAACAACTGTTCGTGTGTTCGTAAGAAAGATAAATTGACCCAGGATTCAACGCCCGGCACAAATTCCCCATGCACGCGATGATCCCAACCCACGGCATATCCTTGCGCATCATTTTGCCCACTGTAGCGAATGCTCACGTTTTCCAATTCATAGGAAACCAAATCCCATAGCCTCTTGTAATAAACTTCTGAAATCCACCGGAAAGTGGAAGGGCTCAACTTGCTCATGCGAAAAGTGCGTTGCCAACCCAAAACAAAATGGGTCGATTTTTGTCCGCGCAAATCTTCATTCAATCGACCATCGACCCTACGCATCTCACGGTAGAACGGCGGTTGGTGGTAGGCGCCAACAGCCAGCCATGCATTCCAATGATGTGGGTGATTCAAAGCAAGCCATTCCATGCGCATCCTGGGATTCCAAAGCCTTTCACCATTCAAAGAAGACCGGTGTACCCGAAGACCAGCAAGCAAGCGAAATGCTTGTTTGCCGGAAGGTTGCCAACGTATTTCGTCTTGGACCCATCCCGCCAATTTGTGGTTGGTAAACGCGTTGTTAGATTTGTAGCTGCGAAACAATTGCAATGCCGGCTCTGTCAGCGGAATCGAATAAGCTGCCGAATCAAGCCGTTCCCACTCGTTGATGCGGTCTTGTAAATTTTCAACGCGGTATTGCATGCCCCAGTGGAGTTGGTGTGTCCAGGTATCTGCAGGATCATGCAAACGCATTCCTCCTGTGCATTCGTAATTCCAAACAGTGCTCTTCAAGCGATTTCTTGCAAACAAATGTTGCGTTCCAGTCCCCCACAAGCGCACTTCTTTCTCTTCTTCATCGCGATTACCCACTTCAATTTCTGAAAGTCGGTAATAACCCAACAAATCGTATCGTTCGGCTTCATCGGCATCGTACACAGCAAGCTGTCCTTGCAGATACCAAGGCATTTGACTATGCACATTCTGGTAACGCAGGCTCAAGCCGGACATGTTTTGTTCAAAAACATCCCATTCGGATCCTTCAAATTCGGTGTTTAGCCGCAGCAATTGAAAAAAACTACCCGTGGCCGTTGATGCAGATTCCGGGATTAAGCGAAATTGATTCCAGCTGAGGTTTGCAATCCACGTGCATTGCCATGCGGTGTCGGGTGCATAACTAACGAACGTTTGTATGTCTGTAAAATCCGGTTGGTACTCGCCTTTGACATCCAGTGTGCCCAACAAATATTTGGAAGTCTTGTACCGCGCGCCGGCCATGTAATGAAATTTTTGACCCGATGCTCCATTTGCAAAAGGAAAACCACTGCCTTCCACATGCGCACTACCTCCCAATAAACTTCCTGAAATACTGGCGCGGGTCTTCTGTGGAACTTTGTAACGAATGTCGAGCACCGAAGCCAGTTTATCTCCATAGCGGGGTTCAAATCCACCTGAATAAAATCGCAAATCCTGAATCAGGTCAGGATTGGGAAACGACAATCCCTCCTGTTGCGCGTGGCGAATGAGCTGAGGGCGAAAAATTTCAAAGCCGTTGACAAACACCAGGTTTTCGTCATAGCTACCGCCGCGAACACTGTATTGGTAGGATAGCTCCCCACCCGCGCTGCTGCGCAAACCCAAAGCCAGCGAAGGCAAAACCGATTCCAGATTTCCACTGGCGGAAGGAAGGCGCTTGAGCGCATCCATGTCCTGTTGCAAGATGCCTGGAATTTGATCGCGAAGTCCTTGGATTTCAATGACCGGATTCCAACGCTTCTGCATGTAAAATACCATCGGTTGGTTTTTAGCAGGAGATGCCGGACGGTATACGAGCGATTTCGGCAAATACCCCACCCTGCCCAATTGAATGGTATACGCTTTTTTGTTTGGCAAATGCAATTCAAAATAACCATTCGAATCCGTTTGGGTAAAAAATGCGGTTTCCTCTAAATAAACCTGCACCCATTCGATTGGTGTTGAATCCTGTTGATCCAAAATGTAGGCACGGCACGAAAGCGTAGTGATTTGTCCAAAAACGAAAGGATGCGTGGGCAAAATCCAAGCCAAACAGATCATCCGTTGCAGATTCAATCTGAAATAAGTTCGGATTTTTAAAAACGTCATTGGATATGGTATGATATAACGAAATTCCGCTCTAAAAATTTTTTCAAAAAAAATTGGATAAAGCTGGATGACAGACAGCTTAAATCAGCATCTTGATTCATTCGGTTCATCCATGTCAGCACTTTAAAATGCAAAGCGGTTGACCGAGATGCGCTTGAGTTGACTGATTACACCGGCCGGATTCGAGTCGGCAAAAACAGCATTGCCCGCCACCAGAACATCCGCTCCCGCCTTTAAAATGGTTTCGGCATTTTGCAGTCCAACGCCTCCATCGATTTCAATGAGCGTGGACAAATTGCGTGCATCAATTTCTTGTCGCAACATGCTTATTTTTTCCAACGTACGGTAGATAAACTTTTGACCTCCGAAACCGGGGTTTACAGACATCAAACATACGATGTCTACTTGCTCCAACACATCGTATAACAAACTAACGGGTGTATGTGGATTGATCGCCACCCCAGCTTTTGCACCCAATTCATGAATCTGCTGCAAAGTTCTGTGCAAATGGGTGCATGCTTCCAAATGCACGGTGATGTGATCGGCACCTGCTTTTCTAAACTCAGCGAGGTATTTTTCAGGTTCGACAATCATCAAATGAACATCCAAGGGTTTCTGTGCCATGCGGTGGATGGCTGCAATGACCGGCAAGCCAAATGAAAGGTTGGGCACGAAACGGCCATCCATCACATCCAAATGATGCCAGTCGGCTTCAGAAGATTCCAGCCACTGGATTTCTTCACCGATTCGTAAAAAATCACAACTGAGCAAGGAAGGTGCAATGAGGGCCATGGTGTGCAATTAGATTTTGCAAAGATAGGAAGAAGAGAGAATAGATAATAGGGAATAGATAATAGGGAATAGATAATAGGGAATAGGTAATAGGGAATAGGGAATAGAGAAGGGGGAATGAATCTAAAAAAATCGTTAGAAAATTCAATAGCCCAACGGGTGATTCCCATTAATCAATTGCCTGGTTCAATCATTTCAAAAAAAAATACACCGACTTCGAGCGACATTGCATTCGCTAGCGATGGAAATTGGAAAATCACTTTTGCTTCACCGGACATTTGAATTCGCCATCAACATGGTCGAAATACACAAGCAATTGTGCCAGGATGAAAAGGAGTTTACAATGAGCAAGCAATTGCTCCGATCCGGAACTGCAGTGGGTGCCATGGTTCGAGAAGCAAAGTATGCTGAAAGCACCCGGGATTTTATACATAAATTATCTGTAGCCTTCAAAGAATGCAACGAATGTTTGTATTGGCTTGAATTGTTAAAAGCTACCCACTATCTCGATGAACAGGAATTTACCATGCTTCATGCAAACGCTACCATCATCGCAAAAATGCTGGCAAAATCCATCGTGAGTTGCAAGTCAAAAAATACCATCACGGCCCATGACGTATGAGAAATGCAGAACGAATAGTGAATGGTGAATGGTTAATGGTGTATGGTGAATGGTGAATGGTGAATGGTGAATGGTGAACATTACGTATCTATTCCCCATTCATTATTCACCATTATTTATTCTCTATTATCTATTCTCTATTAACCATTATCTATTCTCTATCACCCATTATCCATTCGTTTCCATTGAAATGACCACTTGATCAAACGGAATGGGTGCTTCATAATGCATGCGTAAAAAGACATTTGCCGTGACCCAAACGTCTTGCGCACAATATGCCGCAATCCGATCCAATCCGTCTTCTTCATAAAATACCCGGCCAACCTGACTTCCATCCAGATCGTTTTTCGGACTTTCCAAACCCAGGCATGCGGCCAAAAGATCCAGAGAAGTAAAATGCTTGATGTCGCCGAATTTCCACAACTCCAAGGTATCCAAGAGGTGCTTCAATTCCCAGGGTTTTTTTCCCGCCAATTGAAGCATTGCAGGCAATTGCAATCCATGCATCAAAGCCCTTCGACAGAGATAAGGAATGTCGAACTCGCGGATGTTGTGTCCGCACAAACGATGCCTTTCGGGTCGGTTGAAATGTTTGCTAAGCAGTGTAAAAAAATCGGTCAATATGGATTCTTCATCCGTCCCGGTAAACGTTTTGATCCGCAGCTGGTCATTTCTAAAATACCCTGCCCCAATGCAAATGACCCGTCCGAATTCGGCATAAATTGCAGCGCGTTCACGATACCATTGTTCGATGGACTTATCGGGCTCCCGTTCCTGAAAAAATTGCATTTTCGAGGCAAAGAGTTTTTGCCATCGCACTTCCAACTCATCAAAACTTGAAAATGCGCTAACTGTCTCAATGTCTATAAATAATACATTATCAATAATCATAATATTAAGTACTAGGGGTTTACCCTGATCCCTCTCAGGGTAAACCCGTAAAATTTAAGAATACCATACTAAAGTAATGGAAAAGCCTGTTAATTCACTAACTTTACGAAATCAAACAAATACAAACGTATGTCAAGCTCTAATCAAAATGTAAAAGCCTTGGTCATCATAGCCATCTTGGGTTTGTTCGGACTCAACGTCTACCAATTTGTCAACAACTCCAATCTTCAAAAAGACAACCTGGCAAAAGAAAATGAACTGGTCCAATTGGAAGATGCCAAAGCCAAGTTGGACAAGGATTATCAACAGGCCATTTCCGACTTAAACGACATGAAGACCAACAATGAAGAGTTGAACAAGGTCATCGATTCGCAAAAAGAGGAATTGCGCATCCAAAAAGATAAAATTAGCGGATTGCTCCGCGATAGCAAAAATTTATCCATCGCCCGCAAGGAAATGGATGCCATGAAAACCAAAACACAGCAATACATTGCGGAAATCAATCGGTTGAAATCAGAGAATGAACAACTCACCGAACAAAACACCAACTTGCAAAAAGACAAGGAAAGTTTGACGCAGGATTTGCAATCCAAATCCAGTGAAAACCAAAAACTGAATGAAGCCAAAGCCAATCTTTCTGCTGAAAATGAAAACATCAATAAGGAAAAAGATCAACTCAGCAGAAGGTACAATCGGGCGACTGCCATCCAGGTTTCTAAAGTAGACGCAGAAGCTTATCAGGAGCGTGAGGGTAAAAAACCAAAAGGGGTTTCGAAAGCCGCTGAAACCGATTTTCTCGAAATATGCTTCAAAACTGGAGTCAATAAAAACACCGAAGCAGGATCTGAAAAATTTCACATCCGAATCATTTCTCCAACCGGCGAAACCCAATCCATTGAATCGGAAGGATCGGGTGTCATACGCAATGACATCAATGGTGAAATGATCAAATTTTCAACCATGGTGACCACGCCGTATGCCAATGATGAAAAGAAAATTTGTGGAAAATTTAAAAATCCTGGCGGCTTTTCACCGGGTGTTTACCAAATTGAAGTCTTCAACAAAGGTTACCTGGTTGGAACAGGCACCAAGAAATTGAAATAGATTTTTTGAATGAAATGATCCCCTGGTTTGAAGAGGCTTTTTCCATTTGGGAAATGCCTGTCAGCTGGATTGAATGCATCTCGGTGCTTGCCGGTATCGTTGCAGTTTACCTGGCTGCAAAAGAAAACATTCTCACCTGGCCGATTGGCTTAGTCAACATTGCTACAGCGTTTTTTATTTATTACCATGTCCACCTGTATTCGGACATGTTCCTTCAAATTTATTTTTTTGGTATCAGTCTTTATGGTTGGTGGATTTGGAATACGGAACATCGCGCCGAAGTACCTTTGAAATGGTTGAATCGTCGACAACGCTTGCAGCAATGCGCTTTGCTCGTTGTTTGTTCATTACTGGCCGGTTGGTGGATGACGCGAATCCATCTCGATTTTCCAAAAGCATTTCCCCACCCTGCTGCTTTTCCATATGCAGACACCCTCGTGGCCATTGGCAGCATATTAGCCAACACCCTCATGGCAAAGCGATATTTGGAAAGTTGGATTTTGTGGATTGCCATCGATGTTCTCTGCGTGTACCTCTATCTGCAAAAAGATATACTACTCATCGCAATGGAATTTCTTATTTTTTTGATACTGGCCATCTACGGATTTTGGAATTGGATGCGCCTGAAGAAAAAACAGGATCGTGGATCAAAGGTGTTCCATGGCTTGCATCAAGTCCCCTAATAAATAATCTGCATCTTCTAGGCCGACATACATCCGAACCATGCGGTGAACAGGGTCGTCTGGATTAAACTCCTCAATGGTCATGCCTGCCATGCGCGGGATGATGAGGCTTTCATAGCCGCCCCAACTAACAGCCATCAAAATATGCTTGAGGCTGTTGCAAAATGCTTCAATCCGGTAGGGATCGCTGGTGCGGACTACAAAAGAAAACAATCCGCATGCACCGGACATTTGTTTGCGCGCCAATTCATACTGGGGAAAATCGGGATCCAAAGGGAACAGTACCTGCTCGACTTTCGGATGGTGTTTCATAGCATCCACAAGCATGCGCGTTGTCTTTTCAATGCGCTCCAATCGCGCTGGCAATGTTCTTAATCCGCGCAGCAACATCCATGCATTGAATGGTTGAATGCCCGTGCCTGCCGTAAGATACTCCAAATTAAAAATTTGTTTGATCAATGCATGCGGACCACACAATACTCCAGCTACGGTATCACTGTGTCCTGAAATGTATTTGGTTGCAGAATGCAACACCAGATCAATTCCAAACACAGCAGGTTTTTGAAAGCAAGGACTTGAATAACTGTTGTCAATCACCGTGAGAATGTTTTTCTCCTTCGCGAGGGAAGCAATGGCTCGGAGGTCTTGTATTGCAAAATCCCAACTGTTTGGCGACTCAAGGTAAATGATGCGGGTATTTTCTTGTATGGCTGCATTCACGGTTTCTGCCTGGCGTGCATCGACGTATGTGGTATGCACTCCAAATCGTGGCAGCACATCGTTGAAAAGCTTTTGCGCCCAACTATACGGCTGTTGAACCGATACGATGTGGTCACCTTGCTTGACAAAAGGAAAAACGGACAAAAAGATTGCGGACGCTCCGCTGTTTAATGCCAAGGCATCTTCGGTTTGTTCCAAAGCCGCCAATTTTTTGCGCAACATATCCACCGTAGGATTCAATCCTCGGGAATAAATATATCCACCGAATTCATCCTGAAATCGCCGGCGCATTTCTTCTACGGTGGCGAAAGCAAAATTTGAAGTTTGTACGATCGGCGGAGCAATGGCTTGAAAATAGTTTTCCCTATGTTCCCCTAGCTCGTTGAGGATGTATGACAGTTCGAAAGATTCCATGACCCAAAGATACAATCCTAATTACAATAGCAGCCATGTAGGCCACTGTTCTAAATCTTAAGCACCCAACTCTTTGTGCAGTCCAATGCAGTAACCGTCAAAACTAACATTCGTTAGTATTATGGTATTTTGAAGCGGGAAGCGATTATTTACTCTGCCAGACATATTGCATATTCAAATGGACACTACCGCTCTATGCATCATGGCGAGACGGAGTCGTTCGACATTTTGCGGATAAAAAAGTACAAAACCCACAAAACCAAAACCACTGCAGCAGCTATGAGGCCATACGATGGGTTCATGTATATGCAGGAGATTCCTACAAACAAATAGGCTGCTATGAAAAACAAAGGAACCCAAGGATAAAAACCAACACTAAATATTTTACCTTCATCTTCGTTTTGCGTGGTTCGTTTTCTGAGATAAAACAAGGTAGCCGCAGAGGCAGCCATGCCCAATGAATCGAGAATCATCACAAAGCCTAAAATGCGATCGAAGGTTTCTGCAAAGAATGTAATCGCAATGGAAACCAATGCAAAAAAAGTCAAGCCATGGGTCAATACCTGATACTTCTGAGATTTCTTGGTGAAAGCTCCGGGTAATACACCATCCAGACTCATGGCATACATGATGCGGGGATTGCTCAACAAATTCACATTCACATACGTAAGCAATGCAATCACCAACAACACGGTGAATATCCGTTCTCCCAGATTTCCAAATATTTTCTGAACCACCACCGAAGCAACCCCCTGCGTGGTTTTCAATTCTTCAAAACCAATGACTCGAAAATAACTGTAATTGACTAAAACATAAAAGACAATGACAATGGCGATTCCAATAAAAATACCACGTGGCAAGGTATGTCGTGGCTGATCAACTTCTTCCCCAAAATTGATGGTGTGCTGATAACCTCCATATGTAAAACACACAGCGATCAAGGTGGCACCAAAAGACCAAAGCCAGGATGAAAAATCAGTATCCTGTATGGCTTGTGGAGCTAAACTGCCCGATGCTTGGCCTTCGGAAAAAAAAATCGCCGATACAATCGTCAGCAGTAAACCCAACTTCACCATCATCAGGACGTTTAATGCGATACTGCTCACACGCAGTCCTCTCAAATTGATGAGATAAAAGAGCAGAATGATGGCCATTGCAATCAACGCTTTCCAATCATTGCTCGCATTTTCCACACCAAACAATGCAAACAAATAATCTGCCCCGATCAATGCAACACCCCCCAGTGACGCAGCATTTGTGACCAAAATCATTCCATTCATGGCGAATGCTACGGAAGGGTGATAAGCCACTGAAAATATTTTGTAGTAACCACCTGTCACAGGCATTCTTGCTCCGATTTCGGCATAAGTCAAAGCACCACAAAAAGCAATCAATCCTCCAAAAATCCATGCAATAAAAAAGATGTTGGGATTCAGTGCAGATGCCGCACTCACCGATGCGGTTTTAAAAATACCCATCCCAATGACCAGGCTGAGGACCACCATGCTCAATGAGAAAACGCGGAGTCTGGTTTTGTTTGCTTCCAAGTTGTATTACATCACTGATTCAAAAGTAAATGTAATGATAAGTGATTGCATCAATGTTCAAACTTTTGCGATCGCAAACCCTGTAATCCTCCTGTATGCAGCAGAAATACCTTTTGATACTTGTTCCGTATGCCAGCATGCTGGAATGCATACCACAACGGACCGTTGTAAACTGGATCCAGCAGCATGTTCGATGATTCCGACATTTGGTGCATCCAATGAAGCAATGGCGGTTCTGGTTTTGCAAACGAAGGATAGTCGATTGGTATCAGCCAGTGCACACGCGGATTTTGTTCCCATGCGTATTGGGCTGATCGGACTGCACGCAGGGTGCACAGGTGAATGTTTTGGGTATGGTCCAAAATTCCCCGAATCGTGGTTCCAGTCCCACACGGCACCACCAATAGATTTTCGGAATGATCCCACCCTTCAGGCATTTCTTGCACCCATTCATCCCATGCCAATGCACCCAGCTCACCTCCTCCTCCTTCCGGAATCCAATAATACGGCTTATTTTCAATGACCATTTCTTGCGGCTCCCATGCTCTCATATCATGTGCTTCCTGCCTTGAAATGGGCTCGCAACGCACATCCCAGGACAATAAATCTTGAAGGGTAGAAGTGGAAAACATACCATTCCACCCATAAATTCTCGCAATCAATGGAATTTGCATAGTGAAACAAAAATATCCGAGTGCGTGGAGGTGATTGGAATGGGGACCACCCATGCTGATGATTCCTTCTTTGTCCGTTGCCAAAAATGAAATGGCATGCGACTTTATTTTTCTCCACTTGTTTCCGCTGATGACTGGATGCATCAGGTCATCTCTTTTTACCCAAACCGCTGTTTCACCCCAATTCAGTTTTTCCAGCGGACTTGGCAAATGAAGCTGTTTCATCCATACTTCCAATCGTTCTTTGCGCTTAACATTCATCACCCACTTCAATCACCGAGCCAATTTAAACTCGATGGGGAGTTTAAACTGAACGCTTACATTGCGTCCGCGGTTTTTTCCTGGAATCCAATCGGGTATGGTGCGCACTACCCGTAAAGCCTCGAGATCACATGCTGGATTCAATGATTTGATGACTTTGGGTTGCCTCACCCGGCCATAAGAATCCACAATAAAGCCCACAACCACGATGCCTTCTATTCTGGTCAGCGCTGCTTCTCGAGGATAGACCAACTTGGAATGGATGTAACGTGCAAGAGCTGCTTGCCCGCCCGGATATTGCGGCATTACATCTGCAAAATCGACCGCCCAATCCCCAGTAAGATTTTCTTCCCCTGTCTGCAATCCAGGTTCATTTTTTTCGTTTGATAAACTGTCCAATTTTTGGTCTATTGTTTCCAACGATGTTTTCGGTTTTTCGTTGACCTCTTGCTCATCTTTGACCACTTTCACCAAATCTGTGTTTTTGGTTGTGGTGGTCGCCAATTTCTTTTTTGGAATGGAATTTGGGGTCGGCTTTTTGGGTAAAACAAATTCAGGTGGTGCATCCAGTTTCACTTCCACCATGTAATCAAGTGGTGCAGGTTCTGTAGACCAATCCACCAGGCTAAATACAATCAACAAGGATGTAAGCAGGTATGTAAAAGCCCAGGCCCTGCAATAATTTCGCAAATAATGTTTACGAAGCGCATAAGCGCCATATGCTCTGTTCCTGCGGTCAAAGAGCAACTCCCTCATTTCCGGAGAAAAGAGAAAATTGTCATTTTTTAAGTACTTCAACCATTCCCTCCAGGCCATGCTGCATTTCTCAATCTTGTGTACACCATTTAACTCTCTCCAAGGAAAACTTATTGCCCAGCGCATGTTTCAGCGATCCAACAAACACTTTGATCAGCTTCAACAGTCTACTGGCGGGATTAAGCTTTTTCAAACAACCACTTGATGGGTCGTGTGCGGTTGAACGGAGAGAGCTGATTTTTAATATTATAATTATTTTTAATATGATTAATGATCTCATCGACGTTGTCTGAAACCAAAAACATACTTCTGTCGATCGGAGAAATGGTTTGATGCTTTTCCATGGCATCCAGAAATTCCAACAATTCTTTGTGGTAATCTTTGCCATATATGATGATGGGAAAATGGGTAAGTTTTCCGGTTTGAATCAATGTCATCGCTTCAAAAAATTCATCCATGGTGCCGAAGCCTCCGGGAAACACCACGAACGCATACGAATATTTGATCAGGATCGTCTTTCGGTTGAAAAAATATTTCATATTGACCCAACGATCCAGATAAGGGTTGGGAAATTGTTCCTGAGGCAACTCGATGTTGCAGCCGACACTCTTTCCTCCCACCAACTGAGCACCGCGGTTTGCAGCTTCCATGATTCCCGGCCCGCCACCGGTCATGATGGTAAAACCAAGTTTTGCAATCTCGCCGGCAACTTCCTGGGCTTTTAGATAGAACGGATTCTCGGGGGCAAAGCGAGCAGACCCAAAAATGGTGACACAGGGTCCTACGAAGTACATGTTTCGGATTCCATTGAACAGGTCCCAGAATACATCCCACACAAAACGCAGCTCTGCCACGCGACTCATGGGGCCATTCAGGTATTCAATGTTCCTAATCTTACGGATGGGTTCCATTTTCAAAATTATGCGCAAGGATAAAAAAAATTGTTGCCTTAACGCCAATTTTTCTATTTTGCATGCAATCGTTTGGTATGGAAGACAACAAAACAATGACCGCTCCCCTGTTGAAAACCTCCGTCATGGCAGATCAATTGATCCCTTCGGAGATCATCAAACTGGCCAATGATATTCATCTGAAAATGCAGGCCGGTGAAGAAATTTTCAACCTGACCATCGGTGACTTTGATCCCAAAATCTTCCCTATCCCTGCACCATTAACCCGTTTGATTGTAGAAGCCTATCAAAATGCGTTCACCAACTACCCGATGGCAAACGGGATGCCCGAGCTGCGGAAAGCGGTATCCAAATTGTTGAGCAGTCGCTTATCCTTAGAGTATACGGCCGACGAAATATTGGTAAGCAGCGGGGCAAGGCCGCTTATTTATGCGTTATACAAAACCCTATTAGACCCCGGAGACAAAGTCATTTTTCCTGTTCCTTCTTGGAACAATAACCATTATTGTCATCTGTGTGGAGCAGAACCCATCGAAATTGAGGTGTCTGCCTCTGATCATTTTATGCCTACGGCCAATGTCTTAAAAGCCCACCTGCAGGATGCAACGTTGCTTGCGCTTTGTTCGCCGCAAAACCCAACGGGCACCATATTTACCAAAAAGACTTTGACTGAAATATGCCAGCTGGTCAAACAAGAAAATAGGCGAAGGTTGGGCCACCAAAAGCCTTTGTACATCATGTACGATCAAATCTATTGGGAATTGTGCTTTGGAGATGCACGCCATGAGCACCCGGTGTTGATTGAGCCGGAGCTCAGGGATTGCGTGGTCAGCATAGACGGCATGTCCAAAGCGTTTGCAGCCACCGGCATTCGGGTGGGCTGGGCATTTGGTCCCAATGAGCTGGTCTCCAAAATGAGGGCTATATTGTCTCACGTTGGAGCCTGGGCTCCAAAACCGGAACAAATGGCGTGTGCCTGGTTTTTAAATGATGAACAACAAGTGGAGGAATACCTGAATTGGTTTAAAGAGGAAGTGGACTTCCGCCTGCAAGAATTGTATCATGGAATACATAAGCTCAAACAGCTTGGCTATCCAATCGACGTCATTGAACCACAAGCGGCGATCTATTTAACCATACAACTTCCCTGGGTTGGCCAAAAGCCCGAACAACATGCTGCGTTGGTGGATCAAAAAGCGGTGACTGATTATGTACTCAATGCGTGCAAAGTCGGTCTGGTTCCATTCAAAGCTTTTGGTGCCTCCATTGATTCCAATTGGTACCGCATCTCGGTGGGTACATTGAAACGGCAAGAAATTCCATTGATTGTGGCTGCTCTTCGCAAGGGTATGGATCAATTCATTAAACACAACTAAGTTTTTTCACTATGTCTGCACCTACCACTCCGCCTGCAAATTTTCATGCGGTCATCATGGCTGGCGGTATCGGAAGTCGCTTTTGGCCTTTTAGCCGCAATCAAAAGCCTAAACAATTTCTCGATGTATTGGGCATGGGTCAAACCCTTATCCAGATGACTTACGAACGTTTGTTAGCATTGACCCTGCCTGAAAACATTTGGGTCGTCAGCCATCAGGATTACGAATCGCTGATCCGCGAACAATTACCCCAACTTCGACCTGACCGGACGTTGTTAGAGCCATCCCGAAAAAATACGGCAGCCTGCATTTTATGGGCATCAAGGCATATTGCAGCAGTGGATTCGAAAGCAACCATGTTCATTGCTCCATCAGATCACCTCATCACCCGTCAAGCAGCGTTTCAATCAAGCGTCCAAACGGCTCAGGAACACATACTTCAATTCCCAGATGACCTGATCACTTTTGGAATCAAAGCCTCGCGACCCGATACAGGATACGGATACATCTGTTATGATCAAAATCCTTCTGCGAACGGTGTTCAACGCGTCATCAAATTTGTTGAAAAACCTGATCAATCCACTGCAGAACAATACCTCGCATCCGGCAACTACGTTTGGAATTCAGGTATGTTTATGTGGAAGAACGAGACAATTGATAAAAATTTATCCCAATGGTGTCCTGAAGTTTATCACTGTTTTGACGCGTATTCGGTCGGTATGAATCCAGAAGCTGTTTACCAACAATGTCCCAGTATTTCTATCGATTATGCAGTGATGGAAAAAACACAACACGCCATGGTTTTACCGGTGGATTTGGGTTGGAGCGACTTGGGAACCTGGGCTTCATTGTTTGAGTTGCTTCCAAAAGATCCACAGCACAATGCCCTCATAGGTACACATGTCCATTTGAGAAATTCAGCAGATTGCTTGGTCCGAAATGAAGAAAATAAATTGTTGGCGCTTCAAAACGTACACAACCTCATTGTCGTGAATACGCCTCAAGCCTTGTTGATTTGCAATAAATCAGAAGAGCAGGCGATCAAGCAAATGGTCAACCATCTGCAAGAAATTTATGGAACCCAGGCACTTTGATGCCTTTCGGATCAAGGTACCCGGGACCACTCTACCATTTATTTTATTTCAATACCATCAGTCGTTCAAGGTGTTGACCTTGAAGATCCTGCCATTTGACAAAGTACAAGCCCGGTGCAAGTTGTCCAATATCAATAGGTAAAGATTCTTGCGTACTCATACATTCCAAAACTACTTGAGCAGTACAATCCAAGACATGCACCTGAACTGGGTGTTCTGGAGTTGCCTGCGTCAAAAGTGTAACCATTTCACGAGCAGGATTCGGAATGAGTTTTGATTGTTGTGCATGTTGTGCACGAAGCTCCACTTGATTGGGATCTCCAAAAGGTGGCACGATGATTTTATCGTCCAGTAAAATCTTGGTATTGTTCGTGTACTCAGGGCACTCAATGGGGGATTGCACTTCGATGTATTGAACACGTGTCAAAGCATTGCTTCCGTTGGTGTTGCGTACGGTCAGCTTGACTGCATATTTTCCATGTTTATTGAAGGTAACCGTAGGATTTTTTTCGGTTGAAGTTGCAGGAACTCCCGATTCAAATTGCCAATCCCATTGATTGACGTCAACACTGGACAAATCGTTGAATTGGACTTTAAAAGGCGGACAACCTTTTACTTTGTTAGCTGCGAAATTGACTTTTGGGATAAGGTAAACGGCGACTTTCTTAATCAATGTATCGGTGCCACAACTGTTTTGAACAATCAACCGGACGTTGAATTCCCCTTCAACCCCATAATCGAGTTCTGGATTTTGCAAGAAACTGGCTTTTCCATTTCCAAAATCCCAAATATAGTTTGTTCCATCAATGGTACGGTTGGTGAAAAAGGCTTTGAAACCTGCGATGGACACATCAAAATCTGCATCGGGTTTAGTCCGTACTTCGATGAAATCTTTCTTCGTGATGGAATCTGAGTAAAAGACATTTTTCGCAACCAATTTTACATCGAATTTGCCTTTGGTTGGATAAGTTACCACCGGATTCACATCGTTGCTCGTGGCTGGATTACCACCTGGAAAATACCAGGTGTAATTGTTGGCAGCAACCGAGGTATTTTGAAAACTTACCTGGTAAGGTGCGCATCCGGTTTGGCGATTGGACTGGAATGCTGGAGTCGGCACCACCCCAATGGTGAATTGGGTTTTCAGGGTATCGGTTCCACAAGAATTGATGGCCACATAACAAACTTCATAAGTTCCCTCTTTGTACAAATGGCTTGGATTGGCCTCCGCACTGGTTGTGTTGTCTCCAAAGATCCAAAAATGCTCCTTTGCATACCGAGCGTTGCTGGTGAAATCGACTTGTCCGACATTGATTTTGTGACTAAAATTTGCTACCGGCACACTGTCAATGATGATGTATTCCTTTTTGGTGAGAGAGCTATTGAACCGTGAACTGTACACCGTGAGTTTTACATCATACTTTCCTGGTAAATCATAACGCACCACCGGATTCTTCTGGGTGGATACACTGGGTGTGCCGCCTGGAAATTCCCATTGCCAATTTCTTACGTTCGGTGTAGACATGTCGTTGAAATGAATAGACCCCGGAGCACAAGCACCTATGGTATCTGCTTCGAATCCTGCAGTTGGGACGCTTTCGATTTTCAAGGTTTTTTTCAAGGTATGCACACCGCAATCATTCATTACGGTGAGCGTTACTGTATACGTTGAGTCCGTATAATATTCGTGGTAAGGGCTCATTTCCTCACTCATTTCCCCATCACCAAAATTCCACAAATAAGATGTTGCACGCAATGATTGGTCGATGAAAAAAACTTCGCGACCTTGAATTCCCCAGGTAAAATCTGCAACCGGAACATCGTTCACTTCGATGAAATCGGATTTGGTGATTAAGACTTCACAACGTTGGTTGCCCGCCTCCAAAATTACCGGATATCGTCCAGCAGCTTTGTACACCACCACAGGATTTTGCAATTCGGATGAATCGGGCATGCCACCAGGAAATCTCCACTTCCATTTGGTGGTATTCAGGGATAAATCTTTAAATTTTACGGTAAGGGGTTGGCAGCCATACGTTACGTCGGATGCAAAATCGGGCACTGGAGCAGATGAGTTAGGGCAAATATCCAGGCAATTGCCAAGCATTTTTCCATCGCGTACGTATGCATTCAATGCGTCTTTGGAAAGAAATGACCAAAGCCTTACCGGACTGGGAATACCGGGTGCCATAATGGTTGCCCCGGTAAACGGATCATGCACCATGTTCCATAAATGTCCCAACATGTGTGCTTGCAAAGTCAAATAAGCATCCTGACGACCACCGGGCGGTAAAAAATCGCTGCAGACGGTATAAGGATTCGAGCCATTGCATATTTGCGCCTGGAAGGCCGCACCAACCTCTGCGGCTGTAATTCCAAACTTGGCTGTCCACAAGGTAGCACAATGGTAAAACGAACCGGAGAACATGGTGGGAGCGGAGACTACAAACTGATTGAGCATTTGATTGATGTCGCGAAGGATGAAAAAATCATCCTTGGATGGATCATCGGGAACGTAAAGACCCGTAACCTGGTAAACATATTCGTTTTCAAATTCATCATCAAAAACAGTTTGCACATCGGCCATGGTGGTCAACATTTGATTTTCGCATGCAGCCACACTCATACCATATTTTACAAAAAAACTAAAATCACATCCCAAGGCAATTTTTACTTCAGCGCATGGATTGCAGGGTCTGGCCACTGCCGCTGCTTCCACCTGCTTTTTCACGTGTTGATGCATCGGCATTTCATTTCCATATTGTACGCTGCAGAAATTATTTTTTCGTGTAAGGATGTCTGATTTGTAATACCCGATGAATTGGTCTTGGGTGGTCAATGCCTTGTTTCTACTGGGCAAATCAAGCGGCTCGATGTAATACCTGTCTTGGTTATCATCCACCATGATTTTTAGAAAATCATTGGCAATGTAAAAACTTACTTTGGATTGATTGTTTCCGTGGATGTACCCACGGAATGTTCTAAAATCTTTTCTTGCACTGAACGTTTTCATTCCCTCCTTGGATCCAACATTCAAGCGGTAATCATGATTTAGGAAACTGTATTCAAACAACTGCAAGTCGAGTCGTTTGGTTCCCATTTGGATGGTAATGTATTTTACGTTGGAAGACTGTTCGTCCAACATCTTTTGAATGCTTGTCACATCTGTAGACATCAAATCGAATGTTCTCAAATGTTCATGGGTAGAAGGAACTACATTGGTTTGAAGCGGTTGAAAAATGACAGATTGCGCCATAACGGATGAAGCCATGAGCAATAATCCAAAAAGTATTTTTTTCATAGGAAAGAATTATTTGAAGTACATGTTGAAAAGAATACGCCGGATCAAGCATTTGCTGCTTGGTCCGGCGCACATATGAATGATCATTTATCCATTACAATTCGGTTCATCTTTGCAAGCTTTGAACCTGCAAACGAACACCCGTTCATTAAAGCAATAACAACTTCACCACATGTGTTTGTTTGGTGGAATTGAATTTAACGATGTAATTGCCGGCAGCTAAGTGTTGCAATTGCAAATTGGTCACGGATTTTGTCAATTTTGCCTGATGTACTGCAAGTCCATCGAGATTGAAGATGGTCATTTGTACGGGCGATTCAGGCTTAGCGCCCGTCCATACCGCAATCAATCCGTTGCTTGGATTGGGTGCAATAGCAGGCGTCCAGGAATCTTTCAGATTTGCCCTGGTGGTCGCGTCTTCATCTTGCACAGGTGGTTCGATGATTTCGCTGTTGACCAGGGTTTTATCACCTTTTGGATGTTCAGGGCAAAGCACCGAGGAGAGTACTTGAATGTACTGCAATCTAGTCAATGCATTGGTTCCATTGGTATTTCTCACAGTCAATTTGACGGTGTATTTGCCTGGTTTGTTAAATACTACTTTAGGGTTTTGCAAATTTGAAATGGCAGGAGAGCCGTTTTCAAATTGCCAATCCCATTCAATGACGTCGATGGATGAGCGATCGAGGAATTGAACAGTCAGTGGTGCACAACCTCTCAAAGTATCGGCTGCGTAATTCACTTTTGGAATCAGGTACACTGCGATTTTTTTATCGAAAGTATCCCAACCGCATTCGTTTTGGGCAACCAATCGCACATTGAATTCGCCTTCCGCGCCATATTCGTGAGCAGGTTCCTTTTCAAAACTGATTTGATTGTCTCCAAAGTCCCAGAAATAATTATTTGCTCCAACCGACTGGTTGGTGAAACTGGCTTTAAACCCCGTGATGGCATGTGCAAATGCTGAGCTTGGTGTTTCACTCACTTCAATGAAATCATCTACCCCAACAGAATCAGAGTACAGTGGATTGTAAGCTACCAAACTGACATCAAAATTGCCAGGGGTATCATACGTCACCAGAGGATTTTGGTCTGTGCTGGTTGACGGATTTCCTCCTGGAAAATACCACCGGAATGATTTTGCTGCTGCCGTGGAAGTATTTTGAAATTGCACTTGGTAAGGAATGCAACCCATTTGGTTGTTTACCTGAAATCCTGCAATGGGTTTCTGGCCAATGGTAACTTGTGCATAGGCCGTGTCACTACCACAACCGTTGAACGAAACATACATGACATCGTAACGGCCTTCAGAATAATTATGACTTGGATTAGGCGCTGTGCTGGTGTTTCCATCTCCAAAATTCCAGAAATGCGATTTGGCATAACGTGCTATATTGGTAAAATCCACCTGACTTCCAATTGCGTTGAATGTAAAATCAGCATCGGGTAGACTATCGATGTTTACATAGAGTTTTTTAGTGATTGCATGTTTGAACTTGGTGGCATAAACGGTGAGTCTTACATCGTATACCCCTGGATTGTCGTAACGCACCACTGGATTTACCTCTTTGGAAATACTTGGAGAGCCGCCTTCAAATTCCCACTGCCAGGTTTTAACATTGTTGGTGGATTTATCGAAGAACTTGATGATTTTTGGTGCGCAACCTCCTGTGGTGTCGGATTCAAAATCGGCAACTGGAATGCTGACGATGGACACTGTTTTCTTTACCTGATGCATGCCGCAATCGTTTTTGACTTTAAAAGTTACGGTGTAGGTGGAATCCCGATCGTACACATGGATAGGATTTGCTTCATCTGAGGTACTGCCATCTCCAAAATCCCAAAAATATTCGTCGGCGCGAGTCGATTGGTCAATGAAAAAAACTTCACGGCCATTCAATCCAAAACTGAAGCTTGCGATGGGAACGTCGTTGACTTCGATGTATCCAATTTTGGTGACTTCTGCTTCACAGCGCGAATTTCTTGCTTTCAAAGTTACTTCGTATAGTCCGGCCACACGGTACACTACAGTTGGATGTTGCAGTGAAGAAGACGCTGGTGTACCTCCTGGAAAGGACCATTCCCATTCGTCGGTGAACTGGGATAAATTTTGAAAATGAACGGTCAGGGGTTGACAGCCATAAGTCACATCGGATGCAAAATCGGCAGTAGGTGCGTCGGACCCAGGGCAAATGCTCAAACAGCCACTTTCAATGCACGCGCAAATTCCAACGTAATTGTTCAGTTGGAAAACGGATTGGAAAGACCATTGCGAGCTTCCATTGACAACGGGTGCCATGATGGTACGGGCGATGTCCGGGTCGTGCGTCATGCTCCAGTTGTGGCCCAATTCATGGGCTTGCAAAGTCAGGTAATTGCCCTGGCGGCCACCTCCTGGTAAGAAGTCACTGCAAACATTAAACGGCAACAAATTGCAGACTTGAGACAGATAGGCAAGTCCGATAACGCCTGAGATGTATTTTGCGGTCCAGTTGGTTGCCACTTCATAAGCGACCCCAGCAAACAAGGTTGGTGCATTTGCAACGAAGACATCCAATTGGGTATTGATATCGCGCACGTTGTTCCAAGGATCGCGCATGGGATCGTCAGCCACCCACATACCGGTTACCTGGTACTGGTATTCATTGGCAAATTCATTGTCGAAAACGGTTTGCACATCGGCCAATATGGAAAGCATTTGGTTTTCAGTTGCTGCAACACTCCCGTATTTGGAATACATGGAAAGGTCTGCGGCCAAAGCGATTTGAACTTCTACGCATTTCAAGCAAGGCGCTGCACGTTCTTCGATTTGGGGTTTGTTTTTGATGTGTTCACGCCCTTCATTCAAGCGATCGTTTAACAAATCTGCCCCACAGGTCACCCCTTCTACTGGATTTACGTCCGAACTTTTGTACAGTAAAAATTGGTTATTGGACGGAATGTTTTCTGACAAACTTTCTTTGTTCAATGGCTCCACAAAATAAGTTTCTTGTCCGTCGTTGACCATGAGTTTGAAAAACCCATCGGCCAAAGTGAGTGAAGCAAAAGTGCCGGGTTTGCCGCTTACTGTTCCTTTGAAAGTCCGGAAGTCCGTACGCTTTGGAAGCGGACTGTCTGCACTTGCAGTGCGCCGCATCACATTCGGTGCAAGCAGTTGGTATTCGTACAATTCCAAACTCCAGGCTTGGTTGGGAGTTCTGAATTGAAAGCGTTTGACATGACCAGGAATGCCATCGAGTTTCTGTCGAACCGAAGCAGGGTCCATGGCCAATACAGAATAAGCCTTCAAATGGTCCTGGGTTGCTTTGTCAACTTTGGTATTGAAGGGTTGTGGTGCAATGGTTTGGCTAAAAATGCATTGGCAAACCAATAAAAAAACGAGTGTAAAAAATGATCTCATAATTAAAATTTGTGTCCTTACCCTAAATAATATGATTAAATTAAATAAATTTAAATGTATATAGCGTTAATTTTCAACAACATATATTGCAGTAAACGCTCTCGCCTTGAAACTTTAAATTTACAAATTTTCCTTATTTCCCAATAAAATTTAACACAAATCCCTAAAAGAGAAATGTTCTAAGGTGTTTGGACCTTCTTGAATTATTATTAGCAAGGTCGCCGGAACTATTTATCCGTCCGGATCATTCTGGAAAACAAACTAATGTTCCTATCGGTGAGAAATTGAATAAACAATTTGGTCCAGGACCGGTGTGAACGCAAACTGTCATAAAACTCAGGAGCTGCGTTTTTCAGATCCGGTAATTTATTCCATGGAATGGCTGGAAAATCGTGGTGCTCGTTGTGGTATCCTACATTGAATGAAACATGGTTTAGAGGACCATAGTAGCTGTAGGTCTCTTGGTCAGGATCTTCGGTCAGGTAGTGCTCCTGGACCCAGCGGGCACCCAATGGATGTAAACCCACTGAAAAGCTAAAACTCAGGGCCATGTAGAGCAAGGCTTTCCAGCCAAGAAAATAGACCACCGCCCACCCAAAAGCAATTTGGGTGATAAAATTCAAAATGGTCCAAGCATCAAAAGCTTTTGTGGAACGGATTCTAAAAATCCGAATGGCCTGAAAAATGGGAAACAGCATGAGCCACAGGCATTTCATGAAAAAATTGGGGCGGATCAAACGGGCTTCCCAACGGGAAGGAAGATCGGAGTCCAGGTCATAAATGCCTTGGAAAGCGTGGTGTTTCAGGTGGTATTTTTCAAACGATATATAACTTGGTAACAAATGCGGAAAGTTTGCTATCAAACCCAACAACCGGTTGGCTGTGTGGCTCTTGAAAACCAGTTGGTGACTGCATTCGTGAATCATGACAAACAAGGCATGACTGATGAACGCACCAACGAAATAAGCACCCAACAACAAGGCCCACCAGGGGAGGCTTGCAAATACATATGACAAATAGACTTGAGCAGCCACCAAACCCACCGTGATGGGAAAGGTGAGAAAATTGCGTCCGAACAATTCCTTGACGGTTGGATATTTTTTCAACATTTGGCTCGCCCGGGAAGCATGGGGAGCACTGACATCCGTCACAAAAAATTCGTGGGTATTACCTGCTTGAGCATTCATCTGTTTTGATTTTTAATAAAAGTCAAAGATTGCATTACGATCATCATCCAAATCCGGTGTAAGATATAATGAAATTCAATAAATGCGTAGTTTACAGTCCACCATCCATCTTTCTTTTTAATCACGGTAGGCCTTGATGTTTCCCTATCCATCCTTCCCAATCCATGACAAGAATTGAATTTCCGATCTCCTGAACAATGATTTGAAACCACGGATTATTCCACTAAATTTCGTCACTTTATTAACCAAATTCGAACCAAATGAAAAATCAATTCTTTGCAATTTTTGGACTCTTGTCCATTCTTTACTTTCAATGTACGGCTCCAGCCGAGGCTCCCAAAGCTATTGACATGACCGCATTGAAAATGGAAATTCAAGCTTTGGAAGACGCCTTTGCAGCAGGTGAAAAAGCAAAAGATGCAGCAGCGGTTGCCGCCTATTATGCAGATGACGCGGTCAGTCACAACCGAAACGAAGAGCCTACCGTAGGCAAAGCAGCCATCCAGGAACGCATTCAAAAAAGACTTGCGTCAGACACTTCCGGCAATTACAATGTTTACAAAGTGGTAGACCTTTTTGCAGAAGGCAACTTAGCAGTAGAAATTGGTTCTTGGACTGAACATACTGCTTCCGGGGAAGTAAAAGACAATGGTCACTACATGTCTTATTTTGAAAAAAGAAACGGTAAATATGCATGCGTAAGGGACATGAGCGTGAGTACCATGCCAGTTAAAAAGGAGGAGAACGCTGCCAGCGAAAAGCAAGCCCAGTAATCCGCAAGAAGGGGTTCAACCAAACCGGAAGATTCCGCCGCTGGATCTTCCGGTTTTTATTTCCAGCGGAGTGCTTTTTAGAATTCTAAAGTGCTTTTTGGCTCCATGCGGAATGCATTGCACCACTCCAACGAAAAATATTCAAGCAAATTACGGACTGCTTCTGCATGTCAACCATTGTCATATCATCGGAATAAACTGGCGTCTCCGGTTGTTTGCCTTTTTATTCCTTCGGTGTCCTTCCATGTTACAACATAAACGAAAACACCTGGCGACATTTTCCGGCCTTTGTATTCTCCTGACCAACCTAACAGTTGTTCGTTTGGCGCAAAATCATCCATCCGGAACATCAATTCTCCCCATCGGTTAAATATTTCAAAGCGATCGATGATGCTTATTTCCGGACTCGCATAAACCACCAAACGATCGTTCACCTGATCACCATTTGGAGTGAATGCATTGGGAACCCAAACAGTGCCCCGCTTACGAATTTCGAGAAACAGTAAGTAAATGGAGTCACAAGATTTGTTCGTTCGATAAGTTATGGAATATATTCCGCTCTCCTGATATAATTCCAAATTTCGCGGCCACCTGTAATATTCGATGGCGGTCACCGTATCCACCCAGCGGTAATCAGGATGTTTGGTAAAATTCAATGTGTGTACCGAATCACAACCATAACTTGTTTGAAAGTGTGCCGTGTACATGCCGCTGGTGTCAATCGTCTTTCCATTGACCGGCCACTGATATACTTCACAAGATTCAAATGTGTCGGCATGAAGGCAAGATCGGTGAATATTCAGATGCAATATTAACAAAGAATCACACCCATACTGGGTTTGCAACATTACCTGATCCGTTCCACTTTGTACATAATGCATCCCATTCACTGGCCATACAAAATCATCGCAGGCATCTACCATTTCAATTGCTTCGTGCGTTGCATGCACATTCAATAAAAGTGCAAAAGTGGAATCGCATCCTCCGATACTTTGAAATTTCTGATGGTAGATGCCCGATTTATGGAGGATCTTTCCATTGATTGGCCAAATATATTGTTCGCAAACGCTAACCGTATCCCAATGTTCAAAAACCGGCAACACTTCCAGCTGCAGAATGACCAATGAATCGCAACCTCTCTGGTTAAAATAATGCTGGATGTATTCGCCGGATTGCGTATAACGTTGCTTTGTCGCAGGCCAGTAATACGATCCGCAGGATGCCGCCTTTTCACGAATCGTATCGCTGTCAACAAGCGTTAGCATGAGCTCATGAATCGAATCACATGCACTTGAACTGGAAAACCGCTCGTAATAAGTTCCGGAACGCTGGTATCTTTTCTGATTCACATGCCAGACGAAATCATCGCAAGCCAAAATGGTATCTACAAAATGATACGGTTGGTGTATGGTCAAGTCCAAAATCAGGGAAGAATCACATCCGTGTACATCCACATACTTTTCCATATAAACGCCTGAGGCATTGTATTCCCGATGATTCACAGGCCAGGTAAAACGGTCACATGCCTTCACCACATCTGTTTTCGAGCTACTTGGATGAATGGTAAGATCCAAAATCACCAAACTGTCACATCCGTAAACATTGGCGATCAACTGTTCATAGCGACCTGTTTGTTGCAGCCAGGAATGGCTTGCGTTCCAGAAATATCGATCACAGGCAGATCTTACTTCCAGGCTGGTATCTCTTTCATGCTTGGCTTCCAGCGGAAATTCAAACGTGGCCTGGCACCCATAGGAGTCGGTAATGGTGAGGACATAATGGCCAGGGCTTAGATTGACTTGGTTGCGATCTGAAGGAAACAATGACGGACTCCATGCAAAACGAAAAGGACTGTTCCCGCGAATCTTATTCAAGGAAATGGATCCATTGGTGCTTTGCGGACAATCGGGCTGTTGGATGGTGTAGTCGTCAATCAATGGGTTTTGCAGTTCGATCGAAATCGCATCCAAAAAATTTCCAACCGTTGCACCTCCTGCAGCTGACACCGAACGGAAGCGGATGACGTAATCGGTGCGACCTGTATCCGGAAAAGTAAAATTAACTGTGTTATAAACCCAGGCAGAATTTCCAGCAGAAAAGTTTCCCAAACTCTGATAAGGACCGCTTGTTGGGCCTATTTCAACACTGAGCACATCGATTCCAGCGCGACCACGATGGGCAAAAGAAATGCGTACACTTCCACCCGGAGCTGCGGTAAAATTTTGGTACAAGGTCGATACCATATTGGCATTGAGCTCTGCAAATTGGCCACCGGAATAAGCAGGTACACCGCCAAATCCACTCCCCCAGATTTCGATGATCTGGTCAGTTGCCGTGGTTTTCCAGCAAGCAACTCGGGATTGGTGGATGAATGCAAATTGTCCGGGAGGAACCAGGAAATCTTGTTCAAAGTCCACATTGCATAACAATTTGCAAGGATCCTGTTGAGCCCATGCAAAATGCAGGTTGAAGGACATTGCCATCCCCAGTAGAAATTCCATGAACAAAGTCCGATTCACCTTTCGAAAATAGCTAAACTTAAGCAATTGCCAAAAAGATTCTATCCATTCTCATGCCAAAACAGTCGGTCGGTATCCAGCCAATTACCCCGACCACTTATGTCAGAATGAGTGCTTAGCCTGCCAGTCTGATCGTTTGATCTTAAGGATGCAGGAATTTTAGCGTCGTTTGGTAACTACCTGATTGTGCGCGAAGAACGTACAACCCGGGTGATAAGCTGGAAAAATCCAATGCGTACGAAGTGATTTTTTGTCCTGTAGTTTCAAATCGTTGCTGCACCACCCCTTGCAGGTTGATTACCTCCAATAAGTCCGGTTCTACACCAGCCCACTGAACAAGGCATTGATCATTGCAGGGGTTGGGAGATACGAACAGTTGTATGTTTGTAAATACATTTTCACTGTTTACGGTGCAGTTATTTGTGGATGCAAATGTCGGGGGATTGAATTTCTGATTTCCCGAAGGACATCTTCCGTAGGATTCATCGTCAGCAAGTGCCGGAAATACCAATTGGTCAACCACGCTGCTGTCTGCATTGTACAACATGACTTGTTCGCCGGATTTGGAAAGTTTAAAATTTGCATGCAATCCAACATCTTTGCCATCTTCATCAGCCCATACTATCAAAAAGGATCTAGCGCGGATGGTGGTATCCGGAATTTCCCATTTCAGTGGATTGTCCGTATGGTCGCTCAAATAAAGCCCAGCCATGGAAATGTCCAGGTCGGTTGCATTGAATAGTTCAATCCAATCTTCAAATTCGCCTTGTTCATCCTTTGCTCCCTTTGTATTGGAAGCTACCAATTCATTGACGATGATTGCACCCGCTTCAACTCTTTCGTCAAAGGCCTGCAACTGATAAAATTCATACTCGGCACGTACCGGTTTCAAGGCAGCAATGTTGTCGTTTTCCGCATAATAGTAATACTCCACATGTTGGTTGCCATTCATCGAGATGCTTGTACCAAAAATAAGATCATTGGAACCATCGTCTCCGTGCAAACCATCGTCCCACATAGCGATTGGAGTGAATACATCTTCCGGGCGAAAACGGTAAAACAAAAACAGAGTTTGTGCATTTTGTGCTTTGGCTCTGAATTGGATGGTGCTTGAACGTGAAGGCATATTGGGAGTTGTCTGCAAAGGCTCAATGGTGGGTTTGACAACATTCAATTTCGCATGCTTTGAAAGGAAAGACAAACGTTCGTTAGTAAATTTCACAAGTCCCGGATACACTTTGCCCCCGCCCATACCTCCTGAGTTGTTGAAATCATTGTTTAAATTTTGTTCGAACGCGGCATTGCTGAAAAATTTGTTGTTGTCGGCCATCACAGCAGAGCGAATGAGTTGCTGCCATTTCAGGCCCAACGATTCATAACTTTTTTCCTCAACAATATCATCCAGAATGGTCTGCAGATGTGCTAAAAACCTTTTTTGATATGCTGCTTGGCTCAGCAGTTTGGATATCAATGGTCTATCGGCGTTTGACAGATGCAAGAGAGGATCCAGGTCCCTCATTTGCTGAACGCTTAACTGAGCTCCGGAACCTGCATTGGTAAAAGCACCGTAGAATTCATTCAGATCCCATGGAATGGTTTGAAAGCGCTTATTTTCCATTTGGTAGATCAGGTAATTGTGACCGGACCCGGTATAACTGTCCAGATTCACAAAAACGTTATTCAATGCCAGCATCCAGAGGGCGCGGTCAACATTCAGCACTTCGGCGATGGCTGTAGGATTCTGATTCAAGGTCTTTAACAAATCCAACAGGTCTGACCAGCCATGGTCTGATTCCTTTTCGTAGTTGTTGAAGTAACACAACGAATCGGGCGAAGTGTAACGCAATGCGGAACCTGGATTGGATGGCATGCAACTGGTGGGTATGCTCACGGATACATCGGTACGATCGCATTGAAAAAATGCGCCTTCGGTATGATAGTATTGCTTGCTAAGGAAATCATTGCTGGTATTTTCGACGTTTGTGTACAGTCCCACATAAACATCGTTTACAAAGACCTTGATAAAATTAGCCTGTGATGCAGGAAGGTATTTTCTACATATGGAATAGGCCATGACTTCTCTCAAAAAACTCGGGTCCATGAATCCGTTGGACAATTTGAGTGTATTGTAACCCTGGTAATTTTGATCATCGCGAATGTAATCCAACTTGATGTTGAATGGATTTTTAATACGGGCGGCACTGTAGGTGCTGTTTCCTTTATAGCGCACACCTACGCTATCGAATCGTTGTCCGTTGAGCAAGGCATAAGCAGCAATCAATCGTCCATCCGGGTTATTCTTTTTGAGTGAATCCAATCGCGCATCCCAATCTGATTCGGTAAAGTATATACGGATTTCCTGGATGGTGTCAGCATGGTAAAACGTTTGGGAATGGAGTCCCATGAGTCGAATGCCGAGCATCCATACAAGGGTGAATGAGAAAAATTTCGGTGGCGTTTGATTCATCATGTAAAAGTATACGGAATAAATGAGGATCGGTTGCTTTGGTCATCATATTGACATGTAAAACAGTCAGAGGTTTAATGTCCTCGTTCCGTTTGGAAGCTTGGGTGCAATTCAAAATGAGCACAAAGCATGAATAACAAAAAGCAATAAAAAAAGCACCCATCTTTTGGGAGATGGATGCTTCATTCAAAATTCAAACATTTACTCAATGATCCACTTTAATCATTCAATCTTTATCGCCTGATGGTTCTTTCAGTGATCTCGGTTCAAATGTATAGTGCCTGTGCACCTTTTGGGGTGACAACACTCAGAGCCCTGGGTGATTTTGCTTAGCGATGTCAAAAGCTTAACACTCAAAACATTGGCGGCGAAGTGTAATTTTGCATTCCGGCAAACCGGTACTACAACATCATGGAAATGGTTCGTCAAAACAAGCAGATCATTGCCCGCCTTGGGTTTGTTGCATGGGCTTTGGTGGCTTCGTATGCAACGGCTCTGAACGGAGGCGATTTCGATGTGTTCCTTGAAGCGGGAAGGAAATTGGCCGCAGGCCAGAATATTTACGAGCCCCCTTTTGTAAGGGATTTGCAGTATTACTACAGCGTGTTCTTTGCATTGTTGTTGATTCCGTTTTCCAACCATGTATTTTGGACTGAGGTGCTTTGGGCCTTGCTATCATTTGGTTTTTTGTATCGCATTTACCACTTGTTTGAAGACTTACTGATCAGTACCGAATGCCCAGACAACATCAGGCGTTGGTGGTTTTATGGTAGTTTCTTTTTTTCACTTCAATTTATACTCTACAACATTTGGTTGTTGCAAGTGACCATTTTTCTGTTGTGGGCGGTGATGGAATCATTGCATTTGATACGAAAGAAGAAAGATTTATTGGGTGCTGGGTTGCTGGCCTTGGCAATCAACATCAAGGTGATGCCCATATTGATCTTGCCCTACCTTTTTTACCGTGGACATTTCAAGGCCCTTTCGATGATCACTGGATTATTTGTGTTGATGTTGTATTTGCCGGCTTTATTTATTGGACAAGAAACCAACCAGTTCTTGCTTTCGGAATGGTGGCGCATCATCAACCCAGGCAACAAAGAGCATTTGTTTGAAACCGGGATAGGCACGCATAGTCTGGTAGCTTTGTTACCGGTATACCTGACCGATACCGTTGGAGACATGGACTTTAAGCGGAATTTTTTACATCTGGAAGGCAAAACAGTAGAGGTGATCATTTTGATATCCAGACTACTTTTGTTGGCTCTGTCATTGGTTTATCTAAAATGGCCTCCCTTTAAAAAGCCGCAAGATAGCCGGCATTATGTTTGGGAACTTTCCTATTTCTGCATGCTCATCCCCTTGCTCTTGCCCCACCAACAAAAATATGCGTTTCTCTTTGCCCTGCCGGCATTGAGTTATTTAGTTTATTTCTTAATCCATGCAAAGCAGGCAGGAGCATTGCGGCCATATAGGTTTTGTCTCGTATTCTTGTTGCCTGCAATGTTCTTTTTCTCCCCTTTTTATGGTTCGGATGTGATTGGTCAATTTTTGTTTCGTTTAACCCAACACTACCGGTGTTTAACCATTGCCTGCATGTTGATGATTCCTATAATGATGTACTGCCGTCCAGACAAAATGGTTTTCACTACTCAAAGCAGGCACTAGATCGGTCATCCCGGCTCCAAATTGGGGTTCCCAAAACTTTGAATAATACCTCATTTATTCGTAGTCATAGAGTCCTTACCCTGGTAACCTCTCCAAGGATTCAAAAAAAACATGTTTCAAATTATATATTATTATATGTATAATATATTATTAAATAATACTTTAATATTCATTTTACAAACTGTAACGCTTTTGTAACGCTCCAAATCACTTCATTTTAAGACGATCCACTTTTCTTTGAGGACACATTGCAGCCAGCGGGACAGATATTGACTGTGTCCCCAGGCAGGCTTGAATTTTTTCACATGTAATACAAAATGAAAATGGACTTCATTACAAACTTCAGAAAGCTCAACTTGATCATGACCATCTGTTTATTTGGTCTATCGCTTACGGGGCAAAAAGCAGATGTTGCCTATGTGATTAAGATCAATCAGATTACCAGCTATCAAGGCAATTTGGCTTGTGGATGCCGGGAACCATTTGACAAGGCCGAAAATTACACAGCTATCGTAAAAGTAATTACGGATGAAGACCCAACGCCGGTATCCAGCGGATGCCAGACCTGCGATTACAATGGAGACTGCACCTATGGCAGCGGGTTGCAAATCATAAACAGAACAGACAATTCATCAAATTTTATTGCTTTTTTCCATGCTTGGGAAGATGATGGCGGTGACCGTTGTACCTATGATGATTTTTATGAGTCTGTGCAATGTCCTACGATTTTTAGTTGCCCCTGTGAAGTGGATATGGATACAGATGAATATCCTTTCCGAGTCAATAGTTGGCCTAGCAATGGCAGCTATACCAATACGCAAAGCTGGGGTGATCATCAATATCTCTGCACCGAAATCAACCATGAGTTTTCACTGAAATACACCTGGAAATATGCAGCCACTTCAAATGCCATTGAATTGGATTGTATCAACTCCCCTTTGGAATATTCGCAAGGACATATCCCTTCCTGGTGTATTTATTTGCATGCGGGAATCAAATACAGATTTACAAATACCAGTTTTCCAAACACAGAAGAAGATACTTACATGAGGATTTATCATCCCAACGGATATTCTTTTGCAGCTTCCAACAACAACATCAGTGGTTCAGAGCTCAATTCGAGAATAGAATATACTCCATCCACGAGTGGGTATTACTTTCTTGAATTGTCTCACAACTTCAGAGGAATTCTTGAAAAAAGTGGGCATGTTAGTATTGATGTCTTCAATCCTTCGAATGACCACTGCACCAATGCCATCAATCTTCCATCCGGAGTTACTTTGAATTATTCTACCTTTTGTACATCGCAGTTTGCACCTGCACAAACATGTGGAGGCAATAATATTCACAACGATGTTTGGTATAAGTTTCAGCCAACCGCTGCTGGAAGCATCCAGGTAAATAATTGTGCGTTGACAAACTATGATTCCCGCATTTCAATTTATACTGGATCATGCGAAAATCTGATCCCGGCTGCATCTACTTTTTGCAACGACAATGATTGTGGAATTTCATCCAGGATCACCCTATCCGTTTGCAAAGGTCAAACCTATTTCATCAGTGTAGGAGGGACCAATGGTGCTTTTGGTTTCGGAAAAATAGCACTAACATTTACGGCAAGTAATACTGCCCCGACCATCAACTGTCCCTCCAATACGACATTGCTTGCTGCAACGGACGTATGTGGTGCGCAGTATACTTACACCACACCTTCGGGAACGGACAATTGTCCGGGAGCCAGCACCTCACGAATCTCCGGATTGGCTTCCGGAAGCACATTTCCAGTAGGCACCACGACGAATACCTTTAAAGTAACAGATGCTGATGGAGCTACTGCTACTTGTTCATTTGCTGTTACTGTACTTGATCAGACTGCACCTACCATCACGTGTCCGGGGTATTTGCAAATTACATCATGCGAACCAACAGCAGTTTATTATTCTTTACCTGTAGTGTCGGATAATTGTCAGGATTTAGCTTATGGCATTGAACAAATTAATGGAATTCCTTCTGGAGGTACGTTCCCTTTTGGCACCACAACCAACACATACCGTGCTGTTGATTTAGCCGGTAATGTATCGGCGACTTGTTCCTTTTTGGTTGAGGTGACCGAGTCAGGCCCTCCAACGATTAACTGCCCGGATGATTTTTCAGTACAGGCAAATACTTTAAATAATTGTAAAGAATATGGAATCGGATATGAAGTAACCGCCACTTCCGAAGGCTGTAGCGCTACGGTAGAGCAATTGGAAGGAATAACCCCGGGATATGATTTACCGTTTGGATTGACGCACAATGTTTTTAAAGTAACCGATTCAGAAGGCACCACTGCTACTTGTGATGTAAATATCACGGTGGTCGATTTGATAAAACCCATGATCACCTGTCCTTCCAATATAATGGCAACATCTGATCCAGGGGATTGTGAGGCCACTGTGACCTACAATGTGGCTACAGGAACTGATAACTGTTTCGGACCCAGCTTTCCCGTTGTGGTTAAAACTTCAGGCCTCGCCAGTGGTTCCGCTTTTCCCTTGGGTGTTTCGGAAATTGTTTACACTGCAACCGATTATTCTGGCAATAGCAAGAGCTGCTCCTTTACCGTTACGGTAAATGATGGAACCATTCCAGATATTGATTGTCCCGAAAATATTGAACTCGCATCCTTATCTGGTGATTGCGGAGCTTATGTCGTTTTTGACGAGCCCGATTTTTCGGATAATTGCGCAGGCAGTGAACTCAGTCAAACGGCGGGTCTGAGTTCCGGTGCATTTTTTCCGGTGGGCAATACCAATGTGGTTTATCAGGTGACCGACGCATCCGGTTTAACGAACACTTGTTCGTTTTCGGTTTCGGTGACCGACGACGAAAGTCCGGAAATCGGTTGTCCTGAAAACGTCATCTTGTATGCAAGTTCTAATTGTACGGCAACCCTGGGTTCTTATCTTTTGGCCAACAAGCACGACAACTGCACCCCGAATGCGTCGATCACCGAATCACAAAGCAATTCGGGTGATGGATCCCTTTCGGGGCATGATGATGTTGAAACGGTCATCTTAACGGCTACCGATGCTTCTGGAAATTCACAAACTTGTGCGTTTACGGTTACATTGAAAGATACTACCCGGCCGTTGATTTCTTGTCCGCCGAATGTCACCCTTGCTGCAGATGTCCATTGCAAAGCAACCATCGGTACTTATACGCTCAGCAGCAAATCCGACAATTGCACGGCAACTGCTTCGATCAGTGTGGTCCAAACATTTTCAGGTGATGGTATACTTTCGGGTCATAACGATGCAGAGATTGTTTATCTGACCGCTTCCGATCAAGCCGGCAATGGCAACAACTGCTCTTTTACTGTGACGCTCAAAGATGTAACACCGCTCAGTTTGACCTGTCCTCCGGATATAATTTATGAAACCGGTTCCGGCTCGTGCGGACCCGTACCAAAAGCCCTCGTTGCGTTGGGTTCACCAGTGGCTAATGACAATTGTTTTGTGCCCGTATTGAGCAACACGGCTCCTTCCCAGTATAATTTGGGAAATACCACCGTAAAATGGACAGCTACTGATGGTTTAGGTAACTCCAGTACCTGCAACCAAAAAGTGACTGTAAAAGTGGGCGAATGCGGAGTCCCGGTTCAGGTACTCCACAAAGACACCACTGATCATTCTGCAAAAATTCAATGGAATGCCGGTGTGCCTTGCGTCACCGGATATCAGTTGAGGCTGCGATACGAGGAATCTCCCGGTGTCTGGTCTGCCTGGACATCCTGGACCAATGCGAGCGGACCAGGAAAAGAGCATGCATTTTCAGGTTTAAGTGCGACTACTTTTTACCAATACCAGATACGATCAAAATGCGGACCCAATGCAAATTCAACCCATATAAACGGATGGTTTTATACGAAGTCATCGGGTGGTTCTATCCGCAATCTAAGGGATACATTTGATTCCATGTTGGGTGCAACTTCGGCTGATGCAGATGCATTGCAAAACAGAGCAGAACAAAGTTACATTTCCATTGTACCCAATCCGGCAAATGGCCGTGTAGATATGGATTTGATTGGCTTTGAAGAAAATCTAAAAGAGTTGCAGCTCATCGATTTCTCCGGAAAAATAGTTTTCCAGAAGACACTGTTTCCAGCGGAAAACAAATGCACAATCGATCTACTTGAACTAAACATAAAACCCGGTTTGTACTTGTTAAAAGTGCAACACATACTGGGGCACACCATTGAAAAGCTGATGGTGGTGGAGTGAGCCCGATAAACGCTTTAGATTATTGGAAATTTAACATCATGTTGATAAAAAGTATTTTATATATTAAACATATTATTAATGTAATTAATTCTATCTCTGAGCCGGATTTCCCTCTGTGAATGTGGTCAAAAAGTGCTATCTTTGCACTTCCAAATCGCGGAGTGGAGCAGTTGGTAGCTCGTTGGGCTCATAACCCAAAGGCCGCAGGTTCGAGTCCTGCCTCCGCCACAAATTTTAAGCCGGAAAATTTCCGGCTTTTTTTTTTTGATTTTTCCCATTACCGCAGGTTCCCCCATCCGTATTGATGGGGTGCCTCCGCCACCAAATATTTTTATTCAAGCCGGAATTCCTCCGGCTTTTTTTATTGATTTTTCCAATTACCGCAGGTTCCCCCATCCGTATTGATGGGGTGCCTCCGCCACCAAATATTTTCATTCAAGCCGGAATTCCTCCGGCTTTTTTTATTGATTTTTCCAATTACCGCAGGTTCCCCCATCCGTGTTGATGGGGTGCCTCCGCTACAAATAACAATTAAAAGACTGTAATACAATATAATATGTATTATGGTCTTTTTTAATTTATGGGGTTTTTTAGCCAGTTTTGGTAGACTATTTGGTCAACTTTCTGGTAGACTATAGTCTAAATGAACCTCACAAGTTGGGTGCCTATAAATTCAACCCAAATGAAAATAGGTAATTCAAAATTTTACTTCTATGTTTATCGATCTAGAATCAACAAAATTGGAAGAGTTCCTATCCATTGCAGGATGGTAATCCAGGATCAGAGAAGTGTAATTGCCACAGGTTCTATAATTGATCCAAAGTTCTGAATAAAAGAAAAATCAAGCAGCATAGCATGTCAAAATTTACTTAACTTACCAAAATTTTTGATCCAATAAATGGGGAGTATTACTGATATTGCTGAATTTTTTAAGTCTGATGACTTGGAACAAGAAGGTAATTTACCCCTTATGCAAAAAATAAAAATGATTGATATACTTGCTTCTGATGAACAACAGGCCTTGTTCAAAATGATTGATTTGGCTTTTACCAATAAGCGGATGAAGGATAATTTACAAACTTTAATTGCACAATAATATGTACACATACAAAATTCATTTACACAAAGAAGCCGAAGGAGGTTTTACGGTTTCTGTTCCTGCATTACCTGGCTGTATTACCTATGGCGAAGATGTGGACGAAGCGATTGCTATGGCGAAAGAAGCGATTGAACTGTATATTGAAGAATTGCAGGAAAGAGGAGAAGCCATACCCGATGACAGCAATACATTGGAATACTCTTTAAACCTTGAAGCGGTATGAACCTAAGCCCAAAGCGACTGATTAAATTTTTAGAAAACAACGGATTTATTTTTAAACGTGCCAAAGGTTCACATCAACTCTATCATAATCCTGTTACCAATAAAACAGTTAGGGAGTTTCGGTAAATTAGCTGAATCATAGGATTGTTATCGAAGAACCAAATAAAATTTGGAGGAGTCTTGATTGGTGGATGTTCAATTCCTATCCAAAAGTGTTAAATACCTTACTATTTCAG
>Ga0268298_10000535_pt1 | contig 48679 bp, 45 predicted proteins | sample WWTPWeurt_MetaG_FD_194462 | JGI IMG/M metagenome (GOLD analysis project Ga0268298, IMG submission 194462) | Activated sludge microbial communities from WWTP in Nijmegen, Gelderland, Netherland - WWTP Weurt | ecosystem: Engineered > WWTP > Aerobic digester > Activated sludge | place...
TCGTTCGACGCGAAATGCGCGTGATGGTCGTGGCCGTCGTCGTCGGAATGCCCCGCCGGAAGCGGCGGCGGCGTCCCGCGGCGCCAGCGCGGCGGGTCCAAGGGGTGGCGCGGGTCTTCGTTGCTGGGGGTTCCGTAATATTGGAGAAGTTGGATCAGCGCCAAGTCGGCGCCGAGCCGGCGCAGTCCGAGCGACACAAACGTCGTGTCCTGCAAGGCGTAACGCGCCAGGGAAGGGGCCCCGTAGGGAGGCAGTCCGGGGACTCGCGCCGCGGCGACGAGAGCCGAAAGGGCCAGAAAAACCGAGGCGATCCCCCCCCCGATCCAAAGGCCCCGCCGCGCCATCAGAATTCCTTGCGGGAAAAGAAACCGGACGCCAGGGCCAAGCAGGCCGCCGTGTAAAGTCCGGCGTAGGCCGCGGCGCGGGCGATGGGCCAGGGAGCCGACCAGGAAACGTCGAGGACATCGCGTAAATTGAGGATCGTGAGATTGGGGATCGCCGCTTGAACGACGCCGGCCAAAGCCACCGTCGCCCCGCCGGATTTTTCCGCCATGAACTTCAACTCCGGACCGAAGTGCCCCATCACCCAGAACAAAAGGGAAAACACCGTCGCCGTCGGGGCCGAGCTAAAGGCCAGGGAACACAACACCGTCAATCCCGTCATCACCATGATTTTGAGGCCCATCAGGGGGAACGCGATGAACACCTGGGGGTCGGTTTCCCACCCTTTGAGGTAAAGCAAGAGAACGTGAAAGAGGGACATGGCCACCATGCTGGCCCACACGGCGGACACCAACCCCAGAAACCGCCCCACCAGGTAAAACGGCCGGGCCAACGGACGGGTCAGGATCAGGTAAATGGTCTTCGTTTCCATCTCTTCCAACACCAGGGTGACCGAGCCGAGCAACGCCGCGACAAGCCCGAAGATCTCGGTGGTGGCCAACCCCAAATCAAGGATCACGCGGATTTCCTGATCGGCCGCCAAGGCGCCCAACAACAACGACGCCCCCATCATCAACGCGGCGAACAGCGCCACCACCAGATAGAGGCGGTTGCGTATTTGTTGAAGGAAGGTGTAGCGCGCGATGGTCCAGAGGGTTCTCATGAGCGACGCCCCTCCGGGTCCACGGTGCCGACAAAAATGTCCTCCAGCGATTTTCCTCCGGTGGTCCATTCCGACCGCTCCACGATCCGCTCCAGACGGCCTTTCACCAGAATGCCCACCCGGTGGCACAGCTTTTCAACCTCGGAAATGCTGTGGGAGGAAAAAAGCACCGTCTTCCCCCCGACGTTGAGCTTGTGGATGATTTCGCGCATTTCCCGCAACCCCAGGGGGTCCAGCCCCGTGACGGGCTCGTCAAACACCAAGAGGCGGGGATCGTGCAACATGGCCTGGGCCAAGCCGATGCGCTGCAACATCCCCTTCGAGTATTCCCGCATGGGCCGGTGGGCGTGGGCGGTCATGCGCACTTCCGCCAAAACATGGTCGATCCGTTGCCGAAGCGTCGCCGGAGCCAAACCGGAAAGCCCCCCGTAGAACGACAGGACTTCCCGACCGGTCAAATAGCGGTAAAAATAAGGAATTTCGGGGAGGTAACCGAGGCTTTTTTTGGCTTCGCGGGAACCCGCCGGATGGCCGAACACGCGGGCGTCCCCCGATGTGGGAAAAAGAAGGCCGAGCAGCAGTTTCAACGTCGTCGTTTTTCCCGATCCGTTGAGGCCGAGCAATCCGAACACTTCGCCCTCGGCCACGTCAAAGCGAATGTCGGCGACCCCCGGGGTGAGGGTGGTCCGGCCGAGGTGCGACCGTTTGTAAACCTTGCTGACGGAATTCAGCGATACCGCGACCGAGCTCATCGGGGGTAGTTTATAAATTCACCATTTTGATGGAAAGGACGGCGGCGTGGGTTTTCACCTTGGAGAGGACGGCCGCCGGCACGTCGCTGTCCACGCTCCAGAGGGACACGGCCGTCCCGCCCGGGCGGTTGCGCGCGATGTCCATGCCCGCGATGTTGACGCCCCCCTCGGCCAGCACCGTGCCCGTGTGGCCCACCACGCCGGGCTTGTCTTCGTTGCAGAGCACCATCAGGTGCCCCTGGGGGTTCACGTCCACCGGCAAACCGTCGATGCGGACGAAACGCAAATCCCCCCGCCCGTAGACCGTGCCCGCCAACTGGTGCTGCGTCTTTTCGGTGGCCGCCTCCATTTCGAGGAGGGAGGCGTAGTCGCGGGCCTCGGTGGCCACCTGTTCTTGAATCTGCAAACCCCGTTTTTGCGCCAGCGCCAAGGCGTTGACCGGGGTGGCCGCTTCGCCCAAACCGGTCAGGAACCCGGCCACCGCCGTCGCGGTGTAGAGCGCCGGGTTCACCCGCCCCAACTCGCCGGAATAGGCCACGGTGAGGCGCTGCGGAACGCCCTCCGACAACTGCGCCAAAAAGAGGCCTTGTTTATAGGCCAACCCCACGAACGCCAACAACTGCGCCTGCCCCGCCACGTCCAGCGGCGGCAAATTGACCGCCTGGCGCGCGAACCCGTTGACGAAAAATTCCACCATGCCCTGGGCCAATTCCGCCGCCACCTTCACCTGCGCTTCCTCGGTGGAGGCGCCGAGGTGCGGCGTCAGAATGATTTCCGGCCGTTTGAACAGCGGCGACGCCGCGTCCAGAGGCTCTTTCTCGAAAACGTCGAGCGCCGCGCCCTTCACATGGCCCTTCTCCACGGCGGCCAACAGCGCCTTTTCGTCCACGATTCCGCCGCGCGCGCAGTTGATGATGCGCACGCCTTTTTTGGTCTTCGCCAAGGTTTTTTCGTTGATGAGCCCCTTGGTTTGCTCCGAGAGCGGCACGTGGAGCGTGATGAAATCGGCTTCGGCCAGCAGTTTGTCCAGGGTCGTGAACTCCACGCCCGCGCGGCGGCACCAGCTTTCGTCGCCCATGGGGTCGAAGGCGACCACGCGCATCTGCAGGCCCATCCCGCGGGTGGCCACCTCGCGGCCGATGCGCCCCAGGCCCACGACGCCCAGGGTTTTCCCGGTCAGTTCCTGCCCGACGAATTTGGCCCGTTCCCATTTGCCCGCGCGGGTGGAAGCGTCCGCCTGCGGCGTGTTGCGCGCGAGCGCGAAAAGAAGCGCCAAGCTCTGCTCGGCGGCCGAAATCGTGTTCCCGCCCGGCACGTTCGCCACCACGATCCCCTGCCGCGACGCCGCGGCCAAATCGATGTTGTCGATGCCCGTGCCCGCCCGCCCGATGAACCGGAGTTTCGGCGCGGCGGCGATGACCTCCGCCGTCACCTTCGTCTCGGAGCGCACCAGCAGGGCCTCGCAGGCCGCGACTTCCTTCAAAAGGTCGGCGCCCTTCAGGCCGGTTTTGTACACCACGGTGAACCGGGGATCCTGGCGCAGCGGCGCCAGCCCTTCTTCGGAAATGGGATCACTCACCAAGACATGAATCGACATGGAACTCTCCTAGGCTGTTTTGGAAACGTTCGCGAAAATCCGGCGGGGCGGGCGCACCGCGTTGACGGCGTCGGCGTCGACGACCACCTGGCGCAACCCCGTCTGCTCGGGCAAATCGTACATGGTGTCCAGCAGGAGCCCTTCGAGGATGGACCGCAACCCCCGGGCCCCGGAGCCCCGCGCCATGGACCGCTTCGCGATGGCGTGCAGCGCGTCGCCCTCGAACACGAGCTCGACGCCTTCCAACGAAAACATTTTTTGGTATTGCTTCACCAAGGCGTTGCGCGGCCGCGTCAGCACGTCCACGAGCGCGGATTCGTCCAGGCTGTCCAAGGTCGCCAACACCGGCAAGCGGCCCACCAGTTCGGGAATCAAACCGTATTGAATCAGGTCTTCCGGCTGGACGCGGCGCAAAATCTCCCCGATGTCGAACCGTTTTTTGGGCTTGGGGTCCACGCCGAACCCCACGCCGAATTCGCCCAGCCGGTGTTCGATCACCTTGTCGAGGCCTTCAAAAGCCCCGCCGCAAATGAACAAGATGTTGGTCGTGTCGACGCGGATGTATTCCTGCTGGGGGTGTTTGCGGCCGCCCTGAGGCGGGACGGCGGCGGTGGTCCCCTCCAAGATTTTCAACAGGGCCTGCTGCACGCCTTCGCCCGAGACGTCGCGGGTGATGGACGGGGAATCCGATTTTCGGGAGGTTTTGTCGATTTCGTCGATGTAGACGATGCCGCGCTCGGCGCGCTTGACGTCGTAATTGGCGTTCTGCAGCAGGCGCAGGATGATGTTTTCGACGTCTTCCCCCACGTACCCCGCTTCGGTGAGCGTGGTGGCGTCGGCGATGGCGAAGGGCACGTGCAGGAGCCGCGCCAGCGTCTGGGCCATGAGGGTCTTGCCCGTGCCCGTCGGCCCGATGAAGAGCACGTTGGATTTTTGCAGTTCGACGTCGCCGCCGTTTTTCCCGCCCGCGTCGATCCGCCGGTAGTGGTTGTACACCGCCACCGAAAGAATCCGCTTGGCCGCCTCCTGGCCCACCACATAATCGTCCAAGACAGCTTTGATTTCGGAGGGTTTCGGCAGCGCCCGCTGCGTGCGCCGGTCTTCCTCCTCGGTCAAACGGTTCAGGAGGGCGTTGGAATTGCGCACGCAATCCTCGCAAATGTAAACGCCCTGCCCGCCGATGAGGCGCAGTCCTTCCCGACGGCTCTTGGAGCAGAAGACGCACTGCAGCGCCTCCCGCCCCTCTTTGTCGCCGGTCGCGCCCATGTTATTTCGCGCGGGGCGCGAACACCTCGTCGATCAACCCGTAGGCCTTGGCGTCTTCCGCGGACATGTAAAAGTTGCGCTCGCAGTCCGCGCGCACCTTGTCGATGGGGCGTTCGCAATGCTTCGCGAGGATTTCGGTGAGGCGCACTTTCGTGTTTTCCAGTTCTTTCGCCTCGATGCCGATGTCCGTCACCTGCCCCGAAATGCCTTCGCCGTAAATCAGCGGCTGGTGGATCATGATGCGCGAATTCGGAAGCGCGAAGCGCTTGCCTTTGCGGCCCGCGGCCAAGAGAAGGGCGCCGAAAGACATGGCCATGCCGAGGCAGATGGTCGTGATCGGGGCTTTGATGTACTGCATCGTGTCGTAGACCGCCAAGCCCGCCGTCACCATGCCCCCGGGGGAGTTGATGTAGAGGTTGATTTCCCGTTCCGGGTCCTCGGCTTCGAGGTAAAGCAGTTGGGCGATGATCACGTTGGCCGAATCCGTGTCGATGGCCCCGCCGTACCCGCCGATGAAAATGATGCGGTCTTTCAGCAGGCGGGAGTAAATGTCGTAACCCACCGCCGCGCCTTGGTTCCAGCGCTCAATGATTGTCGGGATGATCGAAGGCATGGTGTCTCCTTTAATTCGCGCCGATTAGGCGGCGGGTTCGGTGACTTTCGCGTTCTGGATCAAGAAATCAAACAGCCGTTCTTCCCGCAGTTGGGCGCGCAGGGTGTCCCGGCGGCCCTCCATCCACTTCTCCGCGTCCGATCGGCGCTCGGGGGCGATCGAGTCGACGATTTTGCGCACCTGGACTTCGATGTCTTGGTCGTTCACCGTCAATTTTTCCTCGTCGATGATCTTCCCCAAAATGTACGACAGCCGCACCTGGCGCTCGGCTTCGGGGCGGTTGCGCTCCGTCAATTTGTCCTGGTTGGCCTTCCACTCGTCGTCCGAGGCCCCCTGCTCGCGGAGGAAGTGCCGCAATTGTTCGGTGAGGTGCTTGGCGCGCTCCTCCACCTGGGAGGCCGGCACGTCGAAGGGGTTCCGTTGCAGGAGGCCGTCGATGACCTGCTTTTCCAGGTCTTGGCGTTGCGCCCGGGCCTGGGTGGCTTCCAAGTCCTTGCGGATCCTGGCTTTCAGATCTTCCAAAGAGGCCGCCCCCGCGTCTTTGGCGAACTCGTCGTCCAGCGCGGGCATGGATTTTTCCTTGATCGCCGTGACCGTGACTTTGAATTGAACGGTCTTTCCCGCGAGCGTTTTTTGCGGGTGGTTTTCGGGGAATTCCACGGGCACGTCGCGGGTTTCCCCGTCCTTCGCGCCGATCAGCCCTTCGGTGAACCCTTTCACGGTCTGCGCGGCGGACATTTCAATCAACTGGTCCTTGGCCTGGCCGTTCGCCACGGCCACGCCGTTCAAAAAGCTGTCGTAATTAACGACCACGAAATGATGGCCGGCGACGACGCTGTCTTTGGACAAGACGAGTTTCGCGTGCGCGTCCCGCAGATCGGCCAAACGCTTGTCCAGGTCGGCCTCGGCCACGGCCAGGGGCTTCTTTTGAATCGGCAAACCTTTGTAGTCCTTCACGGCGACGTCGGGGGCGCATTCCAGCGTCACGTCGAATTTGAGCGCCTTGCCGGGCTGGCCGTCGATCTTGTTGACCGTGGGCACCGACACCAAGGGGAGTTTTTCATCCTCCGCCGCCTGATGGACGGATTCCCGCAGCAGCCGGTCCACGGCGTCTTCCCAGGCCGCGTCCGGAAAATTCTTTTTCACCACGTCGAGGGGCACCTTGCCCGCCCGAAACCCCGGCATTTTGACCTTCGCCCGCACGCGCTCGTAGGATTCGTCCAACGCCGCCTGCACGCGGTCGGCCGGGACCTCCACCGACAACTCGGCGGCGCAGCCTTTGCGCTCTTTGATCTTCACTTTGAGGTCCGCGAGGGGTTTTTCCTTGACCGCCGCGCGTCCCGCCGCGCTTTTTACGCCGGTTTCACTTTTTTCTTTTTTCATCCAACCGAACATGGTTACGCTCCCACCAAGGATTTGCGAGGAGAGGGACTTGAACCCACACGCCTTTCGGCATACGGTCCTAAGCCGTACGCGTCTGCCAATTCCGCCATCCTCGCTAAGTTACGAAACTCTGGGCCAGGAGAGACTCGAACTCTCAGCCTCGCGCTTAAGAGGCGCTTGCTCCACCGTTGAGCTACTGGCCCGAAAAGACTGAACCGGGATACGCCGACCGCCACCGCGCCGGATAAAAACGCGCGCCCGGCAGGACTTGAACCTGCAGCCCTCTGCTCCGAAGGCAGATGCTCTATCCAATTGAGCTACGGGCGCAAATTAAAGGTACATCTGGTTTCCGCGCTAACGCGCTTCAACCACAGCTTAAGTCCCGGTCATGGTTTTCAGCCTAACGGCCTTCAACCATTTCCTCGCCTCCCACGGCTCGGTCACAATTGAGCTACGGGCGCAAATCGAGGGGCTGGAATAAAAAACCCCCGGCTGTGACGTCGGGGGTTTTGCCCGTTTTCGCATTATACAAAAATCTAATCGATCGTCATCCGTAAACGCGCCGCCAATTGCTCAAAAACACGGTTTTCGGGCGCGTTCGGTTGGGCCCGCACCGATTCCCTCAGCCGCGTCTTCCAAAGCGTGAAAAAGTTGTTTTCCACTTCCCACAAATACACCGGCAATTCCAACCGATCGGCCAGGGCGAGCAAGTTGAGCGATTTTTGCGCCCGGTCCGCCTGCGGGCGTTCCATCAAAGAGACCACGTGGTTCTCCAGACGTTTTTGGACCAACCCCGCCGCCCGGGCCCAGTTGAGTTGCACGCCGAACCTTTTCGATTCCTCGCACACGTGCACCAAGGCGGCCGTGTCGGACTCGTCTTTTTCGTGGCTCACCATGGCGCGGTGCATGTCCCGCCCCAAGACGGCTTCCAAGGCCAACCGGAAAGCGTGCGGCATTGGGAAAGCGGATTTTAAAAGGTAATTCATCAACTTTTTATTCTCGTCCACCAAAAGACGCGATATCCCCTCAAACCGCCCTAAAATGTCCTCAATCACGGCGCCCAAGATTCGGCGACGGTCTTCCAACAGCAGGTCCTGCAGATCAAAAACCTTGGCGTCGTAGTGCTCGGCGAAGAGGTGAAGCACTTCCGTCAATGTTCCGGAGGCGTACCGCTCCCAAATCAGTGCCTGGGCCGCCCGTCCCTCGGCCGACGGGGGCGCGGTCTTGAGGACGCAATGGAAATCGTGGCCGCCCAAATGGAGCACCGCGTAGTCCGCGTCCAAAACATCGTGCGTGACGCGCGACTCCACGCGGATCCGCCCCAGGGAGAGCGCCGTGCCCGCGGAGCGCTCCGTGCGCTGCTCTTGGAATTCGTAATTGAAGCTATAGACTTTGCCCCGATCTTCCTCGGCCCGCCAAAGCGCTTTCATGGCTTGGTGGGCGGCCACACGGGACAGCCCCGCCTGGAGGGGTTTCACATAACGCTCGTAAACCACCGCGCCGTTCCCCACGTCCGCGATGTTGCTCTTGGCGGTGGCCAAAATATCCAAGAAGGATTTTTCGAGCCCGGCCCCCTCGGGGTAGGCGGCGGCGATTTCCAGCGCCCGCGCCGCCGAAGACAAAACGGTGGTGCTCTCCAACCCGGAAATCTCGTCAAAAAACCACGCGCAGCTGGTGAACATCAAAAGGCGTTGCCTCTCCATCTCCAAAAGCCGCAGGGCGTCCCGCCGGTCCTCTTCCGACAACCCGACCCGCGCCTGGGCGTCCAAAAAGCCCCGGGCCCCGTCGGATCGACGGTCCCAGGTCAGGGCCACCGCCGCGTTTCGGGTCGCCCACGGGTCGACGAAGTACTTCGCCGCGCGGGCTTCGAAAACACGGTCGATGCCGTCGGCCGCCGCGTTGAGGGCGTTGCGCAAGGGAGCCCGCCAGGCTTGGGTCCATCCGGCGTGATGGCCCAATCGACACCCGCAATCGGACCGCCACCGCTCGACCCCGTGGGCGCAACTCCAGGAGGAGTTCTCATGGATCTCCACCTCCCATTGGGGCGGGCACAATTCCAAAAATTGCCCGTAGTTGGTCAACGCGGCGTCTTGGGCGTTTTCAACGCGACGCAGGGCGTAGGCCAGCGCCATGTCACCGAAGCGATGGTGGTGCCCGTAGGATTCGCCGTCGGTGGCGATGTGCATGAGCTGGGGGCCGTCGCGGTGGCCCGAAAACCCGGTCAAGAGCCGATCGGCGAAAATGTCCCCGTTGTTCAATAGTCCTTCAAACGCCACCGCGTGGGAGATGGGCGAATCGTAAAAATAGAGCGCGATAACGGCGCCGCGCGGGGAGCGCCACAGGTAGGGCCGGCTGGGGTCGATCCGCCCCCCCGTCACGTCGTGCCATTCGCCGGTCGTCGGCGCTTCCTTGTCGGCGGCGCGCCGCAGGGGGCGCACGCGGCGGGCCTGGGTCGGAGACAGGACGGTGAACTTCACGCCCTGCGCGGCCAGGGTTTCCAGGGTTTCGGTGTCGACGGCGGTCTCCGACAGCCACAGACCTTCGGCGGCGCGCCCGAACCGGTGCTTGAAGTCCGCCAACCCCCAAACGATTTGGGTTTCTTTGTCCCGCTTGGACGCCAGGGGCATGATGACGTGGTTGTAAACCTGGGCCAAGGCGTTGCCGTGGCCGCCCCGGTCGCGCGCGCTCGCCCGATCCCCCTCCAGAATGCGCGCGTAGACCTCGGGTTCTTTGCGCTCCAACCACGACAAAAGGGTCGGGCCGAAATTAAAGCTGATCTTCCGATAGTTGTCGACGATGTCGGTGATGTGTCCGCGTCCGTCCAAGACCCGCGAAGCGGCGTTGGGCGCGTAGCATTCCCGGGCGATGCGCTCGTTCCAATCGTGGTAGGGGTGGGCGGAATCCTGAACTTCGATGTCCTCCAGCCAGGGGTTTTCCCGGGGAGGTTGGTAAAAATGCCCGTGAACACAGAGGTAACGCATGGACGGGGAGGGAGGGGCTACCGTTTCAAATGGGCCCACTTGCTGCGGCCCCGACCCACCACGACGATTCCCGACGCCTTGTCCACGTGGAACCCGGACCCCTGGTCTTGCTCGGGATTTTGGCCGATGAAGGTGTTGTCGGGGAACTGGTTGAAGCGATCCGCCACCACCTTACGGAAGCGGCAGTCCCGGCCCACGTGGCAAAAATCCATGAGCACGCTGTCTTCAATGACCGCGCCCGGCTCGATCACCACCCCGCGGCCGATGATCGAATGCCGGACAAACGCGCCGTTGACCACCACGCCTTCGCTCAAAATGCTGTCTTCCACCTGCCGCCCGAGGATGCGCGACGGCGGGCCGTTGTAGCGCCCCGCCATGATGGGCCAGTCGTCGTTGTTTAAATCAAAACGGGGTTTTTCCCCCAGCAGGTCCATGTGGGCCGACCAATAGGCCTCAATGTTCCCCACATCCCGCCAATAGCCCCGCTCTTCGTACTCTTTTTGCCCCGGCAAGGGGGCGGTCCGGAAGTTGTAGGCGAACACCCGGCACCGTTCCAGGATGACCGGCAGGATGGACTTGCCGAAATCGTGGGCGGATTCTTTTTTGATGTCTTCGGTCAGGACTTCTTCCAACACATCGCGGTTGAAGATGTAATTGCCCATGGAGGAGTAGGCGTGGTCGGGGTCGCCCGGCATGGGGCGGGGGTTCTTGGGCTTCTCCTCGAACTCGGTCACGCGCCCCGATTTGGTGACGTTCAAGATTCCGAACCCCTTTGCCTCGTCCAATGGCACCGGCAGGGCCGAAATCGTCACGTGCGCTTGCTTCTCGACGTGGTAGGCGAGCATCTGGCTGATGTCCATGCGGTAAATGTGGTCCGCGCCGAAAACGGCGACGTAGTCCGGATCGAAATCCCGAATCAAGTTGAGGTTTTGGGTCACGGCGTCGGCGGTGCCGCGGTACCACATTTCGCCGAGGCGCATTTGGGGCGGAACCACGGTGATAAAGTGGTCCGGGGTCAAACCGCGGTTCGACCAGGAAATGCGCAGGTAATCGATCAGGGACTGCGAGAGGTATTGGACGAGGACGTAAACCGAAAAGATTCCGGAATTGACGAAATTGCTGAGGACGAAATCGACGATCCGGTATTTTCCGCCGAAGGGAACCGCCGGCTTGCCCCGCTCCGTGGTGAGCGGAACCAACCGCTCGCCCTTGCCGCCCGCCATGATGATTCCGAGAATTTTGGAACGGATCATAGACCGGTCCCCCTTTCGGGCTCACGATACACAATTTGGTCGGCCCCGACAACGCGGACCCATTCGCAAAACGCCGCGGGCCAAGGGGATTCCACCCTTTCCGGAAAACCGTTTTCCCCTTTGAGGGACAACCGCCACGCGTGCAGCATCAGCCGGGGCGCGCCCCCGATGGGGCGGGGCGGCGGGCCGTACAGCGGGTCCCCGTCGATCGGCGCCCCCGCGCGCGCCAAATGGGCCCGGATTTGATGGCGCCGCCCCGTCACGGGGTTGATCTCCAGACATTGCGCGCCGCCGCCCGCGGACAGGACGCGGAAACGCGTCTCGCACGGCTTTCCGCGCGGATCGACGCCCACGCGCCCCGACCCGAACTCCCGCAAGGGCTCATTGAAAACCCCTTGGTCGGGCAAACTCCCCCGCGCGACGGCCACGTAGGTTTTATGAACGCGCCGCCGCTCAAAGGCGGCATTCCACCGCCGGTGCGCCGCGGGGTTTTTCGCAAAAACCAGGACCCCGCTGGTCTCCCGATCCAACCGGTGGACCACCCACAGCCGCCCCCGTTCGGTCGCCCAGGCGTCCCTCAGGCATTCCGGCGCGCGCGGGTCGCGCGACGGGATCACGTCCCGTCCGACCGGTTTATCGACAACGAGAACGTCGTCGTTTTCAAAAAGGATGTTTCCGGAATTCAAGAGGCGAGCGAGCGGACGGTTTGCCGCGGGCCGATCACCGACCCCAACGCGATCGGTTCCGTGAACCCGGCGAACAAGGACGGCGGAAGATTTTCAACATAAAATTCATCGGCCACAAGGCGCGCCGTTTCCGGGCCCACCAAAATGTCCCCCGGCCGGGCGGCTTTTTCCATCCGCGCGGCGAGGTTGACGGGCGACCCGATGACGCTGTATTCGGTGCGGTTCTTGGCGCCCAAGCAGCCGGCCACCACCTCGCCGGTGTTGATGGCAAACCCCAGTTGCAAATCCGTTTCGGGCGGGAGGAATTGCAGCATCGTCCGGGCCTTGTGGGCGGCCCACACGGCGTCCCGCGCGTGGCGCGGGTTGGGTTGGGGCGCGCCGAAGACGGCCATCAACCCGTCCCCCAGAAATTTGTTGACCACACCGCCGTTGTCCTGCACGGCCCCCACCAAAAGCTCGAAGTACTGGTTCAGCGTGCCCACCGCTTCCTCGGGCGGGACCCGCGCGGCGTAGGGCGTGAAGCCCCGCACGTCGACGAACATGACCGTGACCACCCGGCGGTCCCCCCGGGTGCGGAAATCGTCGGGATGCTCCGAAACGAACTTGACCACCTCGGGCGTCATGAACTGGCCGAACAGATCCCGGACTTTTTGCATTTGCGACAGCTCGTCGTAGGCCCGCGTCAATTGCTCGCGCAGGGAGCGCTCCCGTTCCAGTTCCTTGGAGAGCCGCCGGCGGGAGGCGCAGCGGTCCACCGCCAGGCGCAGCGTGTCGGGAGAGAAGGGTTTGACCAGGTAATCGTAGGCCCCCGCGCGCACCGCGTGGATGGCCGTGGACAGATCGGGAAACGCCGTCATGATCAGCACGTCCGCGGCGGTGGAGCGGCGCGCCTCTTCGGTCACCGCCACCCCGTTGGGCCCCCCGGGCATATCCAAATCCGTCACGACGATCTCAAAACCGTCCCCCATCCGGGCGATCGCGGCGGTCCCGGAGTCCACCGACGACACTTCGTACCCCGCGTCGGCCAGCACCCGGGCGGCGAAATCCCGCGCGGACTTGTCGTCGTCGACCACCAACACTTTCACGCGTCGCCCCTTCGGTTTCCGGTCCCGTCCAAAATGTCGCGGGCCCGCTGCAACAAGTCGCGGGGGCGGAACGGTTTGGGCAAAAAGGCCGCGCCGACGTCTTTGAGCACGCCGGTGCGCGCGTCTTCTTCCATGTACCCGGAGATGTAAATGACTTTAATCCCGGGGTGCATTCCCAGGATTTTTTGAGCCAACACCGGGCCGCTCAACCCGTGCATGACGACATCGGTGATGAGGAGATCCACGGCGAACCCGGGTTCGCTCGCCAAGCGAAGCGCCTCCTCGCCGTTGGCGGCCTCCACCACGTCGTAGCCCCCCTGGCGCAAGACGCGCCCGGCCATGACCCGCACGGCCCGGTCGTCTTCCGCGAGCAAAACGCGCTCTGTCCCCCGATAAAATTCCTCGTTTTTTTCCACGTCGCCGGGGGTCGCCGCGTCCTCCACTTTGGGAAAATACAATCGAAAGGAAGTGCCCTTGTTCGGGGCCGTCGTCAACCGAATGTGGGCGCCCGCCTGCTGCAAAATGCCGTACACGGTGGACAACCCCAAACCCGACCCCCGTTTTTTTTCTTTGGTCGTAAAAAACGGCTCGAAAAGATGTTCCGCCACCGCGGGCTCCATGCCGCACCCGGTGTCCGTCACGGTCAGCCGCACGTAGTCCCCCGGCGGAACTTCGTTGTCGGGATCGACCGTGACGTTCGCGGTTTCCAAAGTCAGCGTTCCCCCCTGGGGCATGGCGTCGCGCGCGTTCACGCTCAGGTTGATCACCACCTGCTCCAAGTGGGCCGTGTCCGCCCGCGTGCGGTGCAGCGCGGGCCCCAACACCGTCTTCAAGGCGATGTCCTCGCCAATCAGTCGACGGAGCATTTTCTCCAATCGCCCCACCACCACGTTCATGTCGAACACCGTGGGCTGGGTGATTTGCCGCCGGGAAAAAGCCAACAACTGTTGCGTCAACGCCGCGGCGCGCGCCGCCGTCTCTTTGATTTCCTCGACGTCGCCCCGCCGCGGGTCTTGCGCGTCCAACGAGCGGAGCAACAAATCCGAATACCCGTTGATCGCCGTCAACAGATTGTTGAAATCGTGGGCGACGCCGCCGGCGAGGCGGCCGACCGCTTCCATCTTTTGGGCTTGGCGGACGCGGTCCTCCAGTTGCCGCCGCTCCTCAATGTCCCGGGCCACGATCACCGCGTGTATTTTTTCCCCTTTTTCGTCCACGGCCCAGCTCACCACCGATTCAAAGGTGCGCCACCGTCCGTCGTGGGTTTTGTAGCGGAACGGCGCGGCGTGGCCGTTTCCGTTCCCGGGCACGCTTCGAAAAGCGTCCCGGGCCGCCGTCTTGTCTTCGGGATGAATGAGGGCGAACGCTTTTTTGCCCACCAACGTGGACGGTTCGTACCCCAACGCTTGGCGGAAAGACGGGCTGGCGTAGGTGAACTGCCCCTGCGCGTCCAAGATGTAGATCAAATCCCGGGTGTGTTCGGCGATGGTCCGATACTGCCGTTCCTGTTCGCGCAGCGTTTCCTCGGTCGCGGCCACGTGTTGTTCGGTGGCGCGGTTGCGAAGGGCGTTCATCATCGCCGATGGAAGGCGCTTGAGCGTGGATTTCATGATGTAATCGTCCGCCCCCCGCTTCATGCACTCCACCGCGATCTCTTCCGACTGCGCGCCCGTGACCAAAATGAAAGGCACGCCGTTTTCGTAACGCCGCAAGATCTCGATGGCCTCCAACGCGTCGAACTCGGGAAGGGTGAAATCGGACAGCACGATGTCCGGCTTAAAAGTTCTCAGCGCCTGAAGGAACTCCTCCCGCGTCACCACCGTTCGGGCTTCGAACGAGACCTTGGCGCTTCGAAGTTCGTGTTCGATCAGCTCGCGGTCCTCCGGCCGATCCTCCACGATCAAAACGCGGGTGACGGGGGTCACAGCGGCCCCGCCGGCAACGTCACGGTGAACATCGCCCCTTCCTGCGGCTTGCTCTCGGCCTCGATGGTTCCGCCGTGCTTGGCGACCACGCGCTGCACGATCGCCAACCCCACCCCGGTCCCCTCAAATTCCTGGGCCGAATGGAGGCGTTGAAAGGGTTGGAAAAGGCGTCGTTGGTGGTTCGGGTCGAAACCGACGCCGTTGTCCTTCACCACAAAAACACTCAAGCCCCCCCGCCGTTCGCCCGTGACGCGCACCACCGGGTTGGCCGTCCGTCGCGTGAACTTGAGCGCGTTGGTCAACAGGTTGAAGAACACCTGCCGCAGCATGCCCGGGTCGCCCCAGGCGGGCGGCAAGCCGCCGATCTCCCAACTCACGGCCCGATCGGGCTGCATGGTGGTGAATTCTTGTTTGAGATCTTGAATCAGCTCGTTCATATCGATGGAACTCGGCATCACGCTCTGGCGCCCCAATTTCGCGTAAACCATCAGGTCGTCGATCAAAATCGCCATCTGCTTGGTGTTCTTGACCACCACGCTCAAAAGCCGATGCCCTTCCGGGGTCAAACCGGCCGCGTGTTCATGCAGCAAAATTTGGGAGAACCCGTCGATGGCCCGCAGCGGGGCCCTCAAATCGTGGGAAACGGAGTAGCCGAAGGTTTCCAGTTCCCGGTTTGTTTCCTCGAGTTCCCGGGTCCGCTCCTTCACCTGTTCCTCCAAACTTTCCCGGGCGCCGGCCAGGGACCGCTCCCGCTCGCCCAACCGCTCGGCCATGACGTCGATGGCGCGGGCCAGCCGGCCCAACTCCCCGGGCTCGTCCCAGATCCCGGTGCGGGCGTTCATGTCCCCGCGGCTGACTTTCTCCGTCGCGGAGATCAAGTTCCCGACGTGGCGCGTGAGGAACAGATGCCCGCTCACAAACACGAACACCCCGGCGAACGTTAACGCCAGGATCATGGTGAAAACACTGCCGAGCATGCGGCGGTGTTGGGGGCGGTGCAGCACGTCCACCAAGACGTCATAAACCACCGCCAACCCCGGGTTGGGCCACAATCGCAAAAGGGTCTGCCCGAACAAATGGCCGTCCACCTCCACGACGAATTTCGGCTCCTGGTACGACTCGAAAGGCCGGGCCATTTTTTCGGGCCACAGCGGGACGCCCCCCAGGGACAGCGACGGATCGGTCGACGCCAGCACCCGCCGCGAGCGGTCGACAAACGTCAATCGGCCGCCCGCCAAAAGGGAGACTGCCTTTTTGTCAAAGACCAACGCCCGCAAATCCACCGACGCGAAAATCACCCGCGGCGGCCGGTTTTTTTCGCCGCTCACGGGAAAGGCGCATTGCAGGACGGGACGACCGGTCAACGGATCCTTCTGGAAATCCCCCACGGCGAAACCGTTGGCGAACAAGGCCCGTTCATGCTCGACCGGGAAAAGCCGTCCGCCGGAATTCCCCCGCGGGACGGCGCTCGCCCACAGGATCCCCTTTTCATTCGTCAACCCCACGTTCACGAAATGCGGGTGCAAGGCTTGGAGCGATTTCAACAGGGTTTCGGCGTCCGCCCGACCGCCTTTCCGCAACACGTCCAATTGGGCGTAGGTCATCAGCGCTTGGCGGGTGGTGTCCAGGATTCTCTCGAACTCCGCGGCGGCCATCTCCGCCACCACGAGGGAAGACCGCCGGGCGCTGTCAAAATCCTGTTTTTCCCGACGGATGTGTTCGTTGACGATCAACCCGATCGCCGGCGCGATGGACAAGAACACGATCACCAACACGCGTCCCCGCAACCCCACGCGAAAAAGCCAGGGGCGCAATCGACTGTCGATGGCCAGCAGGAACCGTCCCGCCCTGTTGAGGAAGGAAGGACGCGCGGTCGTTCGGCCGGAAGAAGGAGGAGCGGACGACGATGGGGCGGAGGTCGGGGAGTCCATAGCGACGCTTCTTCTATACCCCCGAAACCGGGGGCTGTCAAGGCGTTCGACGGGGTGGTTTATGGACGGAAAACGGAGAAAACGGGAGCGCGGGAAATGAGCTTTCGGGCGGCGGCGCGGCGGTACAGGATTTTGAGGGACCGAACCCCTTCGGTCCCCATGTCCAAGGTGTCCCGGTTCACGTACATTTTGACGAACTTGGCCCCCACCGCCGGACCGATGCCGCGGCCGTACCTGAGCGCGTAGCGGACGGCCGGCTTCTGGTTCTTGTAGGCGTGGCGGATGCTCTCGTGCAACAACCGCGCCAGGGTGCGCGCCATGGGCCGCCCCAAATCTTTCCGGACCACGTCCAACCCCAGGGGGATGGGCAAGCCCGTTTCCCCGTGCCACCACCGGCCCAGATCAAGCACCAGCGCCGTTCCATGACGGCCGTAGGTCAGTTGCCCCTCGTGAATGATCAGCCCGGCGTCGACTTTCCCGTTTTTAACGTCGTCGAGGATTTTGTCAAACGGGCGGTCCACCGCGGTGAACCCCGGCCGGGCCAATCGAAGCAAGAGGAGGGCGGTGGTTTGGGGCCCCGGCGTGGCGATGCGCAAGCCGCTCCAATCCGCGCGGGCCAGCTTTTTTTTGTTTTCGGGCAGGCACACCACCCGCGGGCCGTATTTCCGACCCACGGAGGCGCCCACGGACAAGGCCCAATAGCGGTGGGCCACCGAGGGAAACGCCGCGGCCGAGATCGCCGTGACGTGGTATTTGCCGCGCAACGCGTCCCGGTTGAGCGATTGAATGTCTTTGAGCACGTGCCGCACCCGCCAACCGTCCGGCAACACACCGCCTTTGACCAACCCGTAAAACATGAAAGCGTCGTCCGGGTCCGGGCTGTGCGCGATCGACAGCGGCCGTCGGGCCGAAAACCCGGTCGGATTCATTTCTTCCCCCGCGACAACGCGTCGATCAACGCCCGGGTGAAAACCGGCAAATCGTCCGGCGTTCGCGAGGTGATCAGGTTCCCGTCGACCACCACCGCCTCGTCGACCCACCGGGCGCCGGCGTTCTCCACATCGGCGCGGATCGCCGAAAACGACGTGGCTTTTTTCCCCTTCAACACCCCCGCCGACGCCAACACCCACCCCGCGTGGCAAATGGCGGCCAAGGGTTTCCCGGCCTCGTTGACCTCCCGCACCAAGCGCAACACGGGCGCGTAACGGCGCAGGAAATCGGGGGCCCAGCCGCCGGGCACGATCAGCGCGTCCACGTCCGTCCCGTTGACCTCGTCCATCAACCGGTCGGCCACGGCGGGATAGCCGTACTTCCCTTTGACGTTCCTCTCCGTCGTTCCGATGAGGAGAACCTCCGCGCCCTCTTCCTTCAACCGAAGGGCGGGGTACCACACTTCCAAATCCTGATAATCCTTTTCGATCAAAACGCCGACTTTTTTCCCTTTGAGAATCACGCTTTTTCCCCCGCGCTCAAATAATTCAAAAAGGTTCGCACCAGCGCCCCGGTGGCGCCGGCGGGCGACAGGGCCGTCCCCGCGCCGTTCCAGCCCACGCCGGCCATGTCGACATGGGCCCAGGGTTTGTCCCCCGCGAACTCTTTCAGGAAGAGGCCGCCGATGATGGTCCCGGCCTCGCCGGGATTCCCGATGTTTTTGATGTCCGCGACGGAACTTTTGATGTGGTCGCGGTAGGATTTCTCCAGGGGCAACCGCCACATCTTTTCCCCCGCGCCGCGCGCCGCGTCCGAAAGGGCTTGGGCCAGGGCGTCGTCGTCCGTCATCAGCGCCGCGTAGGCTTTGCCCAGGGCGACCGTCGCCGCCCCGGTCAAAGTCGCCACATCGATCACCCGGTCCACCGGCAACCGCGCCGCGTAGGACAACGCGTCCGCCAAGATCACCCGTCCCTCGGCGTCGGTGTTCAACACCTCGATGGTTTTTCCGTTCATGGCCCGCACCACGTCCCCCGGCTTGTAGGCGGCGGGGCCCGGCATGTTTTCGGTCAAGGGCGCCACGCCGTGGACTTCCACGTCCGGGCGGAGCCGTTTCAACGCCCAAAAAACGGCCATCACGATGGCCGCCCCGGCCATGTCGTATTTCATGGTCATCATGCCGTCGGCGGGTTTGAGCGACAAACCGCCCGAATCGAAGGTGACCCCCTTCCCAACCAGGGCCACGCGGGCGCGCGGGCGCGCGGGTTTGTAATGCAAATGGATCATCACCGGCGGAAACGCGCTCCCCCGGCCCACCCCCAACACCCCGCCCGCGCCGAGCCGCTCCAAATCGGTTTTGCGGAGTGTTTTGGCCTTCACGCCGCCGCCCGCCAAGGCGGCGGCCTGCCGGGCCAAGGCCGCGGGGGTTTTAAGGCTCGCGGGGGTATTGATCAGGTCCCGCGCGAAATCAACGGCGCCGACGACGATTTCCGCGCGGCGTTGGGCGGCCGTCCGCGCGGCAGTCGCCGGCACGAGCAAAACGATGTCCCTGGGCGGGGCGGGCTTGGTCGGCGCGGTTTGGTGCCGCGTGAAGCGGTACGCCGCCAACAACACCCCTTCCACAAATTCCCCCAGTTGTTGCGGGGCCGCCCACGCCCCGGGCACGTCCACCGCCACCCGCGGCCACCGGGCGTCCCGCCACCGCCGGCAGAGGGCCGCGCCCGCCAGCCGCCGCGCGGTCCCGTCCACGGCGTTCGAGTCCCCGACGCCCACCCAGAGGTCCACGCCGACGCCCCGAACGACGACGAGTTCCCCCGCCTGCCCCCGAAACCCGTCCTCCCGGGCGTTGGCCAAACTTTTCCCCACGGCCGCGGCGGACACCCCCAACGCCGTCGGCCCCGCGTCGGTTTGGCCCGCGAAACGCACCACCGGCGCGCCGATCGATTTCTCGGAGAAACGAAAGTTGATTTTCATTTTTTTTGAATGTCGAAGCGGTGGACGCCGCCCCGGACCTCCGTGCGGATCACGCGGTGATTAAATTCGCGGCACCACGCCGGGAAATCCCTCGCGGTGACGGGATCGTCCGCCACGAGGACCAGCCGCCCCCCGGACGGCAGCCGTTCCATCGCCAGGGCCGCCCGCAGCGTGGGCAGCGGGCATTTGAGCCCTCGGGCGTCGACGGTTTTGAATTTACCGGCGCGGGACGTCAAAACGCGCCTGACACTGGACACAGTAGCGCGCGTGCGGAATGGCTTTGAGGCGGAGCGCCGGAATTTTTTTCCGGCAGGCTTCGCACAGGCCGTAAACCCCGGTGTTGATTTTTCGAATCGCGGCCTCGACGGCGTCGAGGGTGTTGCGTTCGTTGTCGGACAATTCAAACAAAAGTTCCCGTTCCGACGACTGGGTGGCGGCGTCGGCCTCGTCGCCGACCTCGGCCAGGGGCATTTCCCCGGGCTGGTTGTCTTTGACGACGCGCAGGATGTCCGTGCGCATGGCGAGCAGGCGCTTTTCGTACGCCTGGGTGCCGGGTTGTTTTTTCTTTCGAATCGGGGCCGGGGCCGCCGGTTTTTTCTTTTTTTTCGTGGCCATAATGTCTCCTTGAAAATTCTAAACGGCCGCGGCGACGATCTTGATCGTGCGCAGTTCGTCGCCTTCTTGGCCCACCACGCGAATGTCTTTCCGGGCCAAATCCGCGAGGTAGTCTACAATTTCTTGAGTGATTCGTTCGCCGGGGATCAAAACGGGAATCCCCGGCGGATAAGGCGTCAGCGTTTGGGCCGAAATCTGCCCCACCGCGCGGTGCAAGGGCACGCGTTTCCCTTTGTGCGACAAGAACACGTCCCGCGGGTTCATCACCATTTCAGTCGTCAATTCCGGAATCTGCAACACCCAATTCCGGGAGGACCCCCGGTGTTTCTGTTCAATGTCCTCCAACGCGTCCACCAGCCGCTCCACGTCGGATTTGTCGGTCCCGATGCCCATGATGGCGATCAAATTGAAAAGGTCCGCCGCGTCCACCTGGACGCGGTATTTCTCGGCCAACAGGTCCTCGACTTCCAAGCCCGAGAGGCCCGTGCGGGTCACGTTGACGGTCAGTTTCGTCTGGTCCAGGTCGTAGCCGAGGGCCTGAATTTCCTTCCGGCCGAAGATCGACATGTTTTTGAATTGGTTGATGCGCCGCCGGGCGTACTCGGCGTGGCGCAGCACGCGGTCGAACAGCCGGTGACCCTCCAAAACGGCTTGCCGCCGCGCGACGTCCAGGCTGGAGAGGATGAGATAGTTGGGGCTCGTGGTCTGCAGGAGCGAAACGACTTTCCGAACGCGGGACACGTCCACGAGATCCGATTGCACGTGCAACACCGATCCCTGGGAGAGCGCCGAGAGTATTTTGTGGGTGGACTGCACGCACATGTCGGCCCCCGCTTCGACGGCCGACACCGGCAATTCCTTGTGGAACTTCAAATGCGGCCCGTGGGCCTCGTCCACCAGGAGGATTTTCCCCCGCGCGCGGCAAATCTCCGCGATTTTCACCAGGTCGGCGGTCACCCCGTTGTAGGTCGGGCTCGTGACGAACACGGCCTTCGCCTCGGGGAAGAGCCGAAGGGCCTCTTCGATCTGCTCGGGGCTGGAGTCGAACAGGATGTCGAGGTGTTGGTCCACCTTGGGCTGGATCCAGATCGGCCACACCCCCGACAGCGTCACCCCCGCCATGGTCGATTTGTGGGCGTTCCGCGAGATGATCACCGAATCGCCCGGCCGGCAGGCGCTCATCAGCATGATCATGTTGCCCACGGACGACCCGTTCACGAGGAAGAAGGAATGCTCCACCCCGTAGGCCTGGGCCATCAACTGCTGGGCTTTTTTGATGGGTCCCACCGGGTCGTGGAGCGAATCCACCTCCGGGAAGACGGTCAAATCCATGCGGTAGAGGTTGCGCCCCGTGAAGGAGCGCAGGCGACGATCGACGCCCCGCCCGTTTTTGTGACCGGGGGTGTGGAAACTCACCACGTTGTTTTTCGCGTGGTTGAGGACGGTCTCGAACAGGGGGGCGCGATCGTGCCGCATGAACGTTTTGTGGTTTTTAGAAGCGCAGCCCCACCTGGAACCCCAGGTCGTAGGCGTCGTCGGTCAATCCCATGAGCAACGTTCCTTGAAGGCGAACCGGGCTATCGCTCGGCCGCCAGACCACGCCGGGCGCCAGGTAGGCTTCTTTGGACGCGTCGGCGCTTTTGACGCCGTTGATTTTGTCGCGCGCGTGGTCGAAGAGGCGCAGATCGCCCGTCAGCAGCCATTCGCTGGTCAAAACGTATTCCGCCCCGGCGATGAAGCGCAGGGTGTTTCCCCACTTCGTGTCGCTGCCCTCGGTGTACACCGTGTACCCCGCCTGTAGGTAGCCGCGCACGGCTTCGATGGGAAAGCTCATCCCGCCGCCGCCGAAAATCCCGAAACCGCCCGCGCCCAGGAACTTGTCGTCGTCGCCCGTGGGCAGGGTGAGGCCGCCTTCCAAAGAGCCTTTCCACGCGGCGGGGAGCGTGCCTTTGTCGAACGCGTACTTGGCGCCTAACTTAATGTCCGTCAGGCCCGATTCGCTCATGCCTTGCGCGTCCAAGGACAGATACGAGAGGCCGCCCCCCAACTCCCAGTTCCCGGACACCGGCGTCGTCAAGGTGTAGGAGAATTCCGTCGCGTCGAGGCCCTGGGCGTCGTTCCCGACGAAAATATTCAAGGCGTGGCTCAAGGTGCGGTCCGGCTGCACGGCGTCATACCCCGGGGACCAGGGCTCCAAATGATTGATGCGGGCGTGGGCCGTCGCAAAAGCGACAACCGTCAGACCGGTGACTGCCAAGGCGCGCAAACGCATACGAAACCTCCAAGAACGAATGAAATCTCCCGCCAACCGCGGCGGGGAAGAGGATTTGATCAAAATTTCGGTTAATCGTCCAGGTCGTCGGCCGTGTAGGTGGCCGAATCGGGGGGCGTGGGGGCGAGCCCGGCTTTCACGAAAAAGGTGAAGACCGCGGCGCACCGACGGGAAGGCAGGTCGAGCATGTTGTGGCGAACCACCGGCGTCATGGTGTCGACGGCCCGCAAGAGAATTTGGTTCGCGCCCTTGGCGCGCAGTTCATGGGCGGCGGCGGTTAAATAGGGCACGGCGTCCGGGGACAGGATGTCTTTGAAGGGCAAAAACAAGCGGTTCATGTAAAGCACCACGTCGGTCCGTCCGCCTTCCCGCTCGATGCGCACCGGGCTGTCCCCCAAAATCCGCCGCTGGTAATCCTCCGCCAATTGCTCCCGCTGAATGATCATGTTCCTCCCCGGCGTGGGCGCGTCCTGCGAACCGTCGGAGGGTTGTCGGCGCCTGGGCCGCGTGGTCTTTCGACGCACGGGCGCCACCCGGGTCCGTTGGGACGGCGCGGCCCAGGCCGGCACGGGCTGTCCCGGCTGGATGGTGGCCGTGGAGGTGTTCTTCGACTTGGCGGCCGCGCGAATGCGCCGGTCGGCGTCCTGTTCGACGATTTTGAGGGTGCAGCGGTCGATGTACTCCTTGACTTCCAGGTTCGACGGGTCGGCGGTCCGGGCTTTAATAAAAACGCGCATGGCCTTGCCGTATTCTTCCTTGTTGAACAACCGTTCCCCGTCCCGCATCAAGGATTCGATATCCGCCGCACCCGCGCCCACCGCGGCCAGGAGCAAAAGGAGCGTCGTCCATCGACGAAGGATCACGGTCGGACCTCCGGGGGGCCGGCCATGCGGAACGTGGTCACGTCGCCGCGGTCCGTGGTCTCGGCGATATCGAACGTGAAGGCGCTCGATTCAAACACCAAGGCGTCCATCATAAACTTCTGCAGGATTTTCAAGCGGCGCGCCGCCAGCGTTTCCCCGCCGCGGGGGTACGCGATGAGGATTTGGTAGGGTTTCGACGTCCGGGTCCGCAATAAGCCGAGCAGGGATTTCATGAGGGGCAACCCGTCGCGGGCCAGTTCCTCCGACGCGGTTTGAAACAACCGCTCGTTGCGGAATTCCACGAACGTGTCCCCATCCTGGTCGAAACGGATCACGTCAAACTGAACCGGGTCTCCGAAAAATCGCTGGGAACGGCCGCTCGGCAGATCCACGGACAATTCCGACGTGTAGGCCAGCCCCACTTTGATGACGCAACGGTTGTCGACGAACCCGTCCCACACCATCAGGTCGCGGGCGCTTTGACGCGACTCCTGGGTGAAAACGATTTGCGCGTTCTGGTCCCGCACCGTGAACCGGTACCCCAAGATCTCCAACCCCGGGGGCACTTCCATTTGGATGAACGGGGCCCGGGGCAACCGCACCGATCCCGTCGCCAGCCCTTGGCGCGAGTTCAACACCGCCAAATTGAGGATTTCGTTGGCCGGCAAGTGTTCGACGAATCCTGTCAACACGCGGTCGGTTTGCCCCGGTCGCGCGAACCCCACGACGTCCTTGAAGGGCAAATCCACCGGCGGCGGGACGACCGTCACCGGGATTTCGTCCTCGGCCTCGCCTTTCACTTTCAAGCGGATGGAGTCCGCTTCTTCGGCGGTTTTCTCGCTGTTGCCCAACGACGGAAGCGCCGTTTGCGGGGCCTTCCCCGTGGAGATGTCCCGCCCCTCCTCTTTCTTTTCGAGGCGGGGCGCGCTTTTGGATATCTTGCTTTTCTTGGCCTCGGCGGCCCAGGGCGAACCGCCCAGGGACAGGGCCCAGGAAAGACAAACGATCGCGCGCAGGATCTTGTTCATTTGAGCGAGAACTTCATGGTGATCAGACTGACCTGTTCTTCATTGGTCTCCCCCGGCAGTTTTTCGAACACCCAATTGGATAGCGCTTCAATGGCCAGTTGATCCAACTCTTTATACCCCGTTGTTTTTTGCACCACGATGCTGTCCTTCACTTTGCCGTTGGGCAACACCGTGAATTTTAAAATCACCGTGGCTTCCACGCCTTCTTTGCGCGCCCACTCGGGGAACTCCGGCGGCTCGCTGTATTTGATTTTCCGGTTCGCCAAGGGCCCCACGATGGGGAACATCGACTTGGTGACCGTGGTCCGCTGTCCCGTTCGGGCGCTGGCCACGATCACGGGCAGCGTGCTGGGATCGGTTTCCACGGTCGCCTGCACGCGCGTGGTGACGCCCGCCTTCGCCCCCACCAGCCCGCCCCCGCCGCCCACCGTCGCGGCGCCGGCCAATCCCGTGCCCGCGCCACCGACGCGCGACACGATGGGCACCGGTCCCACCAACCCACCTTCGGCCGTCCCTTTTTGGGAAACGGGGACCACCAACCCCGTTCCGGCCCGGCTGGCCACAAGCGTCGGGCCGCCGGTCCCGGGTCCGATGGAACCAATGCTTCCCGCCGTCGCCGTAAAATCTTTTCCCACCAAGGGGCCCTTTCCGTTCGCGCCGCGACCCACCCCCACCCCGCCCGCGCCGCCCACCCCGGCCAACGCGCCCACGGTGTTGGGCACGGCCGCCACGGCGGGCGCCACGGTGGCCGCCCCCGCGCCCGTGAGGCGCACGCCCCGCAGGTCCGGGGCCTTCACCCCGACCGGCTCGGGCAACGGCAACGCCGGCCGATTTTTGAGAAGGTCCGACAAATTCAATTTATTGATCCGCGTGGCGCTCAAGGTGTCCGGCGGCCGAACCATTTCTTGAACCGAGAACGGCACCCGTTTCATGATGTCCTGGATGTTTTCAATGCGCACATAATTCTCGGCGGTCTCCCCCCGTTCCGGCGGCGCTTTCATTTTCATGAAAAACAACGGCGTGTGGAGCAAAAACGCCACCAACAACAGAATTCCGTCCCAGGACGGGCTCGACGGACGGCCGTACACCAGATCCCAATGCCGCGCCGCGGTCACGATCCGCCTCCGTTTTCGCCGTTCAATTCGTCTTTGAGCGGGTGGGTCGCCAACGCGATGTCCTCGAAACCCACCTGCTTGAGCTGGGCGATCACTTCCGTCAACAAACCGTAGGCCGTGTCCTTGTCGGTCCGCAACACGACAATCGGCTCCACCCGTTGTTCGCGGGACGCCACTTCCTTCAGATAGGGGCCCAGCAACTCCTTGCTTTCCAGCCGTTTGTCGTTGACGGCGATGTTCCCCGCCGTGTCCACCGACACCGTGATTGTGGCCCGTTCCGAGGATTCTTCAAAAAGCGCCTTGGGTAAATTGACCTCCACGGGCGGGGTGTCCAGCATGGGCGAGACGATCATCAACACCACGAGCAACACCAGGCAGAGGTCGATCACGGGCACGATGTTGACGCCCGCGATGGCCCCGTCCGAGGTGATGCGCCGCCGCACGTCGCCGCTCATTTTTTAAACGCCTCCGCCGTGTTTTTAACCAGCGCCACGCTCTTGGCGCCGGACAATTTGGCCCCGTCCAAGATTTCGACGATCGATCCGACCGTGATGCCGTCCGAGGCCGCCACGATCACCGGCCGCTCCGCGTCCTGCTCCAACTGCGATTCAATGGCCCGCAACAGCGTCGGAACGTCCGTGAAATCCACGTAATTCAGCCGCAGGCCCTTTTCGCCGATCTCCACCAGGAGCGGCGCCGGGGGCGCTTTCTCCTCCGGCGGCGGAGCGGCGAACCCCTCGGTGGCCCGCTCTTGGATGTTCGGCGCCTGGACCCGGATCATGGACTGCGTGATCATCGGCGAGAGGACCATGAGAACGATCAAAAGGACCAGCGTGAGGTCCGCCAAGGGGACCACGTTGATCTTTTCGGTCTCTTCCAGTTCGCCTTCCTGCGTCGGGTCGTGCATGGTTTCTCCGTAAGCCTAAGACACCTTATCCCGTGAAAAGTTCAGACGTCCCGCCCGATCGTCACGATGAGGGCGATCTCCTGCCCGAAAATATTGAGGCTGTTCAGCACGTGTTTCAAGCGGAAATTGAAGTAGTTGTAAATCAAGGCCGCGCTGACGGCCACAAAAATGCCCGCGGCCGTGGCCACCAGGGCTTCCGAAATGCCCGCCGCCACGACGCCGGGACCGCCCGTGCCCGACAACGCCAAGTCGCGGAAGGCCGTCATCACGCCGAGCACCGTGCCCAAGAGCCCCAACAACGGCGAAATAAAGCTGAGGGTCCCGAACACGCCCAAGCGCCGCCCCAACATCGACTGCGTGCGTTGAAAGTAAAGGGTGAGCACGTGGTCCATTTCGGCGCGGTTGCGCGAATGGGCCGCGGTGAGCACCGCTTCCAGGGCGTCGGCGATCAACCCGTCGCCCTTGGCGGCGACCGCCTCGGCGTCCTTGATTTTTCCTTCGACGATAAATTGCTTGATGCGCTTGAACAACAACGGGTCCACCCCCGCCATCTTGTGGTAGAACATCAAGCGCTCGATCAAAACCGCCACCATGACGATCGACATGATCAACAGAACCGGCATGATGGTACTGATCTTCATGATTTCCAAAAATCCCAATTCGTGCGTGGGGTTCATTCGTCTCTCCTTATTTAGTGCCCTTCAAAGCGTTCCGGATCGCCCGAATTTGCTGCCGGGCCAAGTTTCGACTCACGTCGTCGGTGGCGCTGGCCGCCACGTCCTCGTAGGCCGCCAAGGCGCGTTCGGCGTCGTTCGCGGCCACGTGCAAATCGGCGAGGGCCAGCAGGCCCGCCACCCGGTAGGGGTCGCCCTTTTTCGGAAGGTCGCGCAAGGATTCGTAGGCGCGCTTTTCCCCCACGGGTTCGTTCAAGGCTTTATGAAGGCGACCCAATTGATAGAGGGCCTGGGCGTATTCCGGCCGCGCTTTCGGCACGCGCCGATAGGCCTCCAAGGCCCGGCTTTCCTGGCCGGCCTTTTCCAAAAACTGCCCGAGTTGAATGTAGGCCGCGCCCACGTCTTCCGCGTCCGGATAGAGCGAGGCGTAATTCAAATAGGCTTGCGTGGTCTTGTGGGGGTCGCCGGTGCGGGCGTAGGAAATAGCCGCGTTCAACGTGGCGCTCTTGGCCAGCTCGTGGGTCGGGTAGTTTTTGCTGAACGCCTCGAAAATTTCCGCGCTCTTGTCGTGTTCGTTGAGGTTGAAGTGGCTCACGGCCAGATGGAATTGGGCCAGCGGTTTCTGCGGATCGTCGGGGTAGCTGCTCAAGAAGCTGCCGTACGCCGGGATCGCGTCGACCCAGTTCTCCTGCAAGAAAACGGATTCCGCGCGGAAGAAAGAGGCCTGCGGCGCGACGGTCGCCGACGGGAATTCGTAAAGAAGTTTTTGAAAACTTTCCCGCGCTTTGGCGTAGTCTTTGTTGTTGTAGGCCTTGGCGCCCTCTTCCCAATAGATGTCCGCCAAGACGGGGCTCTTGGCCTGGCCCGCCGTCAGCTTGGAAATCTCGTCCGGGCTCATGCCCGCTTTGTAATAAGCATAAGACAACAACTGGTCCACCTGGGTGATTTCCGGATCCTTCGAGAACCGCGTTTTATAATCCAAATAGGATTCGATGGCCTTGGTGAAATCGCCGGCGTTGAAGTGGCTCTGGCCGATCTGCAGATAGGCCCGCTGGGCGTAGGGCGACTGGGGGTAGCTGGTGATCAACTTTTGATACCCCGCGATGGCCGCGGGGTATTGGGCCATTTCGAACCGCGTCCGCGCGGCGCGGAACGTGGCTTCGGGGGCGCGTTTGTCGTTGGCGAACTGCTGGGCCAGCTTTTCCCACACGGCCACGGCGTCGTTGTAATACTCGCCGCGGTGCAGCGCCACGGCCTCCTGAAACAACGCGAAGGGCGCTTCGGCGTGTTTGGGTTCGATGGAGAGGAGCAATCGATAATACGTCACCGCGTCCTCGTATTTCCGGGCGTTGAACGAGGTGTTGGCCAAATCCAAGGCCAACCGCGCCATCAAGGGTTTGTCGCCGATGGCCTGGGCGTTTTGATAGGCCCGCAGAAGGATCGGCAGCGCCTCCTGGTGGCCCTTCCCCAGGGAGAGGGCCAGCGCCTGGTTGCGCAGGGCCTCCGCCACCCAGGGGTGTTTGGGCGGGGCGATCTTCACGAAATCCTGGAAATACCGCTGCGCGTTGGTCCCGTCGTTCAGTTTCATGTAGGCGTGGGCCATCCAAAACATGGCTTCGGGAAAGCGCCGCTGCATTTCGGGGGAGATGAGGTTCCAGAGGGAGTTCACCTGGGTGGTGATGGACTTGAATTCGCCCAACCGGAAAAAGTTCATGGCGGCCATTTCGGCCGACTTGGCCGCGTAGGGGGTTTTCCCGAAATTTTCCACCACCAGCTGGAAGTTGGCGAAGGATTCCGGGCCTTTTTTCAACTCTTGAAACGCGTAGGCCTGCAACAACAGGGTGCGCGGGGTCAGTTCCGGATCGTCAATGGACGACAGGAACTCATTGGCCAATTTAACGACCCGTTCGTGCTCGCCCAAAGCGGCCCGAGCCCAAATCAGTCGATAGGTGTTTTCGGGCGGCCGTTTTTTCTCGGGGGTCGACTCCAAATACGACACCAACTTTTGAATCTTTCCCTGGGAAGCGAGCGCCTCGGTCAAGAGGTAGGTGACATTGGCCAAGAGGGCGGGCTCCAGTTTCTCGCTGTTCAGCCGCCACAGCTTGTCCTCGGCCTCCGGGAACCGACGCATCCGCACGTCGCAACAGGCCATGCGAAACACGGCCAAGTTGTCCCATTCTTTGGAATAATGGGCGCGCTCCACATCGGCGAAGGTCTGGGCGGCCAACAAATAGTCGCCCTGCTGATAAAAAGTCTCCCCCTGCTCGAAATGCGCCCGTTCGGCCCAGGTCGTTTTGGGGTGCTCCTGGCCGATGCGGCGGAACATCCCCCCCGCCTGGGGCACCTTGCCCTTCTCGCGGTAACAAATCCCGGCGAAGTACAAGCAGGCCGGGTCTTTGTCGTTCCGTAGGAAATATTCGAGCGCTTCGTCGTAACGCCGCGACTCCCACAGGATCAACCCCAACGGCAACATGAAGCGCGGGTGGCGCGCATAGGTCGGGTAAAAAGCGGTCAATTCCTTGAAGCGTGTCATGGCCTTGTCGAGTTGGCCGGCCGCCAAATGGGCCACCGCCAGGCCGATCAGTGCCTCGGGGGCCAGGATTTTTTCGCCCGTGTCGAGGACGGCGGTGTAGTCCTGGATCGCCTGCGTGAACTGCCCCAGCCGCATGCGCGCCACGGCCATGCGCATCAACACCGAGGCCTTGAAATAGGGGTCGTACTGGGGGATTTCCGATACGAATTTCAACAGCTTGGCCGCGTCGCCGTACTGCTTTTGCTCCATCATGAGGTCGGCGACGGTATACTGGGAATACAACCCCTCCAGCCCGGGGGACACTTTGCGGATGAAGTCGAGGTAGGCGTGAATCGATCGGATCGGGTCGGCGGCCTCAAAGCGGAATTGGTAGGTCCGCAGGGGTTCAACGTTGGATTTCTTCTTGTTCGCGGCCGCGTTCGCGGGCACAACCACGGAAAAGGCGAAAACAACCGCCAGCGCGCCGCGCGTGAGGGTCCCCGGGGTCGGGTGCCGCTTGTTGTTCATTTCATTGAGCATCGCGTTTGGTTTCGCCTATCAGAAGCAGTATAAGCCCACAAAGGTCTTTATGCAACACTTTTGCTTCAAACATCCAAATCCACTACGTCACGGATTGGTGGAGGGAGGGGCGGCGGGACCGGGCAGGGACAAAAGGGAACGGCCTTGGGTGTCGGTCCGGGGTTGGTTGGGGTCGCGGACGGTTTTCCCATCAACCAGATAGTTGTAGGAATAATCCCCGGGAGGAACGGGCAATGAGATGGCCCAACCGCCCTTATCGTTTCGTCGAAAGTTCTGGGGATTCCAATTGTTGAAATCCCCCACAATTTGAACCTGTTTGGCGGTTCGACTGTAGTAGGTAAACCGGGTGGTTTTGATCTTGGCTCCCCCCGGGGAAACAGCCGAGACCGGAGTCGGCCCGGGATCGGGGGGCGCGGCGCTGGGGAACGTCGCGGGCGCCGTTTCTGTCGACACCGCCACAACGGTGGACGACGAAGCGTCCACCGCGACCGCCGCCGTGGACAGGGCGACCGTCGCCGTGTCGGTGGAAACGACCACCGGCTCCGGGGCGGGAAGGGGCTCGGGGGTGACCGGCACGGCTTCCGGGGCCGGCTGTTGAAGTTCGAGATAGCGTTGCCACGTCAAATAGCCGACCGCGCCCAAAAACGCCAAATCCAAAACCAAAAAGAACCCGGCGACTTTTTTGCTCATGGGGCGGGCGGGGTCGGGCCTTCGGAAAGGTGCTCCAACATGCGTTGAAGCTCCACCACCTTGCCTTTCAACGCTTGGTACTCCTGGGGAAAACCGTCGGGCAACGCGCCGCCCGCCTTGCCCGCTTCGCCGGCCTTCTGAACCAGCTCCTCCGCTTTTTTCTCCAGCGCGGTGAGGCGCTTGATGATGGGGTCGAGGTAAAGCGGTTCGCGCTTGACGTCGGCTTCGAGGGAGGCGATGCGCCGGACCAAGGCTTCATGGAGATGGACATCCACCGCGGGGGCGATGTGGGCCGCGGGAGGCGGCGCGGCGGTCGGCGCCGCGGCGGGAGATGATTTCGACTTCGCCGACGGTTTCGATGATTTTTTCCTGTCCGAATCCCCCCCCCACATCATGGGGGAGCCGTCGGAAACTTCCACCATCGTCGCGTCCGGGGACGAACCGAAAGACACGTTCGGCGCCTCTTTTTTCCCCAGGGCGCCCAACAGCAAAACCAGAAAGATCAACCCCAAAACAAAGGAACTGGACAGAACGGCGAACCGCATGTCCGCCATCAATTCGAGATAAAGGCTGACGAATTCCATAATCGTGATTTCAATTTAAAGGATATATGCGCGGTTGTCAATCGCAAATTTGGCGATTCAGAGACGGTGAAACCGCCGGGCCAGATCGTCGCTGGCCAGTTCCAGGAACGTCGGTCGGCCGTGGGGGCACGTCCAGGGGCGCTCCACGGCTTGAAGATTTTGAATGAGCCGTCCCATTTCCACCGGGGCCAGGGGATCGCCCGCCTTGACGGAGCCGCGGCACGCGGCGCGCACCAACACGGCGTCGACGCCCCGGGCGAGCCGCCCCGCCAGCATGTCCTCCACCAACCCCTCCAACACGGCGCGCACCTGGCCTTCGGGCAACGCCGCGGGCACGGCGCGCACGCGCACCGCCCGTCCGCCGAAGGGCTCCAGGTCGAACCCCAACGCCTCCACATCCTGCCGGCGCTCGGCCAAGAGCGCCGCCGCCTCGGGCGACGGCTCCCACACCCAGGGGATCAGCAACGGCTGCCGGGCCGGCGCGCCGGCGTCGTTGCGCCGCCGCAACGCTTCATAAAGCACGCGCTCCGCCGCCGCGTGTTGATCGAAAATGAAACAACGGTCCGCCGCCCGGGCCACGAGGTACGTGGCGTACAGTTGCGCCAGGGGTTCGAAGCGGAGCGTCTGAAATTCTTCGCGGGGAAGCGGGCCGTCCACCGGGACGGCGGCGGGCGGGGCCGACGTCGTCGAAGCCGGGACGCCGTAGACCGCCGTCAAATCCGCCACGCGGAACGCGGGGGTCTCCGCCGCGGCCGGCGCGGGCGACGGCGCGCCCGCGAACGCGAAGACCGCCCGGGGCTCCACGCTTTGATTGACCGCCTCCTGCACCGCGCGACTCACAAAGCCGTGCAATTCCTCTTCGTGGGACAGGCGCACCTCCCGTTTGGTGGGATGGACGTTGACGTCCACCAAGGACGGATCGATGTCCAAAAAGAGCACCGCCGCGGGGTGCCGCCCCACCAACAGCCGCCCCCGGTACCCGTCGTACAGAGCGTGCAGGAGGCGTCGGTTCGTCACGGGCCGCCCGTTGATGAAAAGGCGTTGATAGCGCGCCGTGGCCTGGGGACGGGTCACGTCCGACACCCAGCCGTGGAGCCGGGCGTATTTTTGTTCGGCGGCCACCGGTTTCAAGGAATCGGCCCGCTCCCCGCCCCACAGAGCCGCCAAACGGTCTTTTTCCTGCCCCGCGCGGGACGCCGGCAATGACCACAGGTCTTTCCCCTCCGCGGCGACGCGCCAGGAAACGTCGGGCGCGGCCAGCGCGGCGTCCTCCGCCACGCGCAAAAGCTGGCTCCGTTCGGTGCCGTCGGATTTGAGGAATTTCAGTCGGGCCGGGGTGTTGAAAAACAAGTCCGCCACGGTGACGGTGGTGCCTGGCGGCGCGCCCGCCGGCCCTTCGGTCAACGCCGCCCCCCCTTCGCCCGCGATCCGCCACCCTTCGGCGGCCTCGGCCGTCCGGGTCAAAAGCTCAAAGCGCGACACCGCCGCGATGGACGGCAGCGCCTCCCCGCGAAAACCGAACGTGCGCACCCGGTCCAGATCCGCCAGGGAGGAAATTTTGGAAGTCGCGTGCCGCTCCATGGCCAGGCGGGCGTCCTCGGGGGACATGCCGGCGCCGTCGTCCGTCACGCGCAGGCGCGTCCGCCCCGCGTCGCGGATTTCGATGTCGACGCGCGTGGCGCCGGCGTCGAGGCTGTTCTCGATCAATTCTTTGAGGACGGCGGCGGGGCGTTCGACGACCTCGCCCGCGGCGATACCGCGGACGATGTCCTCGGGAAGTTGACGGACTTTGCCCAAGGAAGACCTGTTTAGTGCTTGTGGGATTTCAATTTGACGGGTTTCGCGCAGAGGGAAAAATAACCGCACTCGCGGAAACACACGTCTTTGATGCCGAAGGACAACTTCAGTTCGCAGTCCTGGTAGGCTTCGGCCATGTTGTTGATGCGGTGAAGGGTTTCGTGTGTCAGGTGGTCGAACCGCACGCCGATGGCCGTGGTGTCGCCCTTGGGTTCCGTCCAGGCCACGCGGCCCAGCAATTCCAAATTTTCCAACCCGTGGATGTCGAGGATCATTTTGAGGCGGGCGTCGCCCGAGACGTGGGCGAACACCACCAGGGACATGCCCCCGCCCGAGAGGTTCGTGAGCACCGCCGGGACTTCCCGCGCCGGATGATCCATGACGAAAAGATCCACGGGCTCGGCCATGTCTTTCAACACCGGGAATCGTTTGTGGCGACGCTTTTCCGTTTTCAGCATATAATCGCTCCCCCCAGGATGGCCTGCCTTTTCATCATAACACAGCCGCGCCGCTCAAAGCAATCGACGGAGTTCCGCCACCAGGGCCAAGGCGTCCAGGGGCGTCAGGCGGTCGGGGTCCACGCCCCGCAACCGGTCCAGGGCGGGGTGTCCGGCGAACAACTCGCCCTGCGCCGTCGGCGCGGGGCGGGCGGCGGGGCCCAACCGCTCCCCGTTTTCCAGGGCGCGCAGGAGCCCGCGCGCCCGTTCCACCGCCGCGGGCGGCAGGCCGGCCATTTGCGCCACGTGCACCCCGTAGGACCGGTCCGCCGGCCCCGGCAACACGCGGTGCAAAAAAACGAGTTCCGTTTTTCCGTCGGGTTTCGTCCACTCGCGCACCGCCGCGTGGACGTTCCGCGCCCCCCGGTGCGACGCCGCCAGCGCCGTCAACTCGAAATAGTGCGTAGCGAAAAGCACCTTGGGCGCCGGCGTCTCCGGCCGGCCGAGCAGGTGTTCCGCCACCGCCCAGGCGACGGCCACGCCGTCGTAGGTCGACGTCCCCCGCCCCACCTCGTCCAACACGATGAGGCTGCGGGCCGTGGCCGCTTTCAAAATATCCGCCACCTCGCGCATCTCCACCAAAAAAGTCGACGCGCCGCCGGCCAGGTTGTCCCCGGCGCCGATGCGCGTGAACACACGGTCCACCAACCCCAGCACGGCCTTTTCCGCCGGAACGTAGGAACCCATTTGGGCGAGCACGGCCGCCAGGGCCGTCTGCCGAAGAAAAGTGGATTTTCCGCCCATGTTCGGCCCGGTCACGAGCCACAGTCGGTTCTCCCCGCCGTCCAACAGCACGTCGTTGGGCACAAAGGGCCCCGCGCCCCTCTCTTCCAACACGCGCTCCACCACGGGGTGGCGCGCCTTTTCGAGCAAAAAGCCGTCCCCCGGAACGATCTTGGGCCGCGTCCAGCGCCCGCGCTCCGCCGCTTCGGCGAGCGACGCCAACGCGTCCGCCTGTCCCAGCGCGTCCGCCAATCGCCACAGCGCGTCCCGGTGGGCCATGACGCGGGTCCGCAATTCGGCCAGCAAATCCCGTTCGAGGGCCTTGGCCTTTTCCTCCGCGCCCAAAATGCGGTCTTCCTGGGCCTTCAGTTCCGGGGTCACGAACCGTTCGGCGTTGGCCAAGGTCTGCTTGCGGATCCACTCCGGCGGAACTTTCGCCAAGTTGGCCCGCGAGACTTCCAGGTAATAACCGAACACCGACGTGAACCCCACTTTGAGGGACCCGATGCCCGTGCGCGCCCGTTCGCTGGCTTCCAACGCCGACACCCACCCGCGCCCCTGTTGGGCCAGCGACCGCAGTTCATCCAGCGGCGCCGAATAACCGTCGCGGATCACCCCGCCTTCCGACAGACGGAACGGCGGGTCCTCCGCCAGGGCCCGTTCCAGCAGATCGACCAGCGCCGGCGGCGCGTCCAGACCCGACGTGAGCGCGCGCAGCGGGTGATCCCCGTCCAGGGAGGCGGCCGTCGATAAAATCCGCGCGACTTCGGGAGCCAAGCGCAGGGTCCGGCGCAGGGCGCCCAAATCCCGGCCCGTGGCCGTTCCCGCGGTGAGGCGCGTCAAAATTCGTTCCAGATCGGCGGTGCCTCGGCAAAGCTCCGCCAACGCCCGCCGCTCCCGGCGCGCCTCAAGAAAAAAAGCCACCCCGCGTTGCCGCTCTTGAATGGCCCCGGCGTCCATCAAGGGACGCAGCATCCAGTTCTTAAGGCGGCGTCCCCCCATGGCCGTGGCCGTGTGGTCCAACAGGTCCCAGAGACACACGGGGCCGTCCATCGCGCGCGGCCCCGGCGGCGGCAACAGGTCCAACCGCGCCACCGTCTGTTCGTCCAACAACATAAATTCCGCGGCGCGGTGTTCCCGGGGAGCGCGAAACCCTTCGGCCGCCGCGGGCTGGTTTCGGCGCACGTAGGCGAGCACGGCCGCCAGGGCGTCGGCGGCGGCTTTGTGTCCGTTGTTCCCCTCGCCGATGAAATGGTGAGCCGCCCAGGGCGTGACGCCCCGGTCGATCGCCACCGGACTGTCTTCGGGCCAAAGAATTTCCCGGGGGTTCAATCGCCCCAGTTCGTCCGCCGTTTCCCGCGCGCCCGGCAGCGTGGCCGTCACGAGCTCCCCGGTCGACATGTCGGCCCAGGCGAGGCCCCAGGCTTCCCCCGCGCCGCCGGGCCGGACCGCCGCCAGATAATTGTTTTCCTTGGCGCTCAACAATTCTTCTTCAAGCACGGTCCCCGGGGTGACGACGCGCACCACTTCCCGCGCCACCATCCCTTTGGCCGTGGCGGGGTCCTCCATCTGTTCGGCGATGGCCACCCGCATCCCGGCCCGGAGCAGTTTGCCGAGGTGAGCGGGCAGGGCGTGGTGGGGCAGGCCGCACATGGGAATCCCCTGACGCTGGGTGAGAACCAACTCCAGCACCGGGGCGGCGCGGCGCGCGTCGTCCTCAAAGAGTTCGTAGAAATCCCCCAGGCGGAAAAACAGGAGCGCGTCGGGGTTTTTGGCCTTGAGCGCCGCGTGCTGGCGCATCAAGGGGGTCGGTTCAGCCACGGGCCCTCCCGGCGATCCGCCGCAAGCGCTCTTCCGTCCGGTTCACCCGCTCGATCAACGCGCGCGTTTCCGGAAAGGGCACCCGGTCCAGGGTCAACGGGCCTTCCTTCAGCCATTCCCGCGCGTTTTTGGGGCCGGCGTTGTAGGCCGCCAACAAGGCCACGCGGTTGTCCCCGAACTCGGCGCGCAGGAGCGAAAGATAGTAGACCCCCAAGCGCACGTTGGTTTCGGGGTCCTCCAGATCGACGTCCTCGGGTTTGAGCCCCAGCCGTCGGGCCATGTCGAAGCCGGTGTCGGGCATGAGCTGCATGAGCCCCACGGCCCCCCGGGGCGAGCGAGCCGACCGGGCGAAACTGGATTCCACCCGCACCAAGGCCATGACGAAGAGCGGGTCGAACCCCCGCTCCGCGGCGTGGCGTTCCACGTGGTCGGCGTGCAGGAAGGGACGGGCCATCCGCCAATAGAGGCTGCGCGGGGCCAAAAAGGCGGCGACGCACATCGCCGCCATCGCCGCCCACACCAAAGCTTTCGTTTTAGGCCGGATCGCCATGAAGAGTCTTTCCGTCGGCGGCCGTCACCCGGGCGCGGCGCCGATCGCCGGGGCGGGCCGGGCGGTCCGCCCGCAGAAACATTTTTCGGTTGTGGGCCGTGCGGGTCTCCCAGGACCACCGGTCGCCGTCGGGGCGAACGGCCTCCACCAGGACGTCCTGTTCCGTCCCCACCAGGGCGGCCAATTTTCGTCGCGTGCGTTCGTCCAGGAGGGCCTGGAGCGTCGCGTGCCGCCGCTCCTTCTCCGGGTCGGGCACGTCGTCCGGCCCGTCGGCCGAGGCCGTGCCCGGACGCGGCGAATATTTGAACACATAGGCCCCGTCGATGTCGGCCTCGGCCACCAACGACGTCGTGGCCTCGAAATCCGCTTCGCTTTCCCCCGGGAAGCCGACGATGAAATCCGTGGTCAGGGAAAGCCCCGGCCGCGCCGCGCGCAAAAGCCGGGTCTTGGCCAAAAACTTTTCCCGGGTGTAATTGCGCCGCATGCGCCCCAGCACCGCGTCGGCGCCCGACTGCACCGGCAGATGCAGGTGCGGCGCCACGGCCGGTGTGTCGGCCAATACGCCCGCGAATTTTTCGTCGATGTATTGGGGGTGCGGGCTCATGAACCGCAACCGCCCCACGCCCGGCGCCGCCGCCGCGGCGCGCAGCAAATCCGAAAAGTCCCCCACCGGGCGTCCGTCCGGGCCGGGGTTGGGGCCGGCCGGGCGGTAAGAATTCACCGTCTGGCCCAAGAGGGTCAACTCCCACTGCCCCCGGGCCGCCCGCGCGGCGATTTCATCGATCACGCTGAGCGCGGGCCGATAGACCTCCCGCCCCCGCACCGCGGGCACCACGCAATAACTGCAGGAAAAGTTGCACCCCCGCATGATGGTGACGAACCCGGCCACTCCTTCGCCGGGCAGGGCCGTGTCGTCCAGCCCGGCGCCCCAGCCCCAGGCCTCTTCCCATTCCCGCCGGCCGTCAAAGGCCGTCCGCGGCCAGCGTTCGTCGAGAATTTCGTCGAACCGCGCGATGGATTTGGCGCCGATCACCAGGTCCACCTGGGGAAAGCGCCGCGTCAAGCGCGGTCCCAGCCGTTCCGCCGCGCACCCCGCCATCACCAAGAGGCGCCGCCCGCCGGACCGCCAATCGGCCAGGCGCCCCAGCCGCGACAGGGCCTTGTCTTCGGCGTGCTGGCGGACGGTGCAGGTGTTGACCAAAAAAACGTCCGCTTCGGCCGGGTCGGTCGTGGCCGCAAACCCCCGCGCTTTGAGGCGGCGGCCCATTTCCAGCCCGTCGGCCACGTTCATTTGGCAACCAAACGTCTCGACGTAAAATTTCACGGGGGCATTTTATCAGATTCACGCCCTTGACGCCCCCCGACCCCGGGGTTAGCCTTAATTTAGAGAGACAGCCGGGGAGGAAGCCATGAAACCCATTCATAAGAAAATCGTGATTTGCGGCGGCGTGCGCACGCCCATCGGCCATTTGGGCAAAAGCCTGGCCGGGTACCTCCCCGAAGAGCTGATGGAAATCGTCCTTCGGGCCGCGCTCCAACGGACGTCCCTCTACCCCCACGCCGTGGACGGCGTGCTGGTGGGCTGGGTGGGCCAGGGCTCCCACGCGCCCAACATCGCGCGCGTCTCCGCCCTCAAAGCGGGCCTGCCCGAAAAAGTCCAGGCCTACACGATCCAGACGAACTGCATTTCAAGCCTGGAGACGGTCGCCAGCGCCTACCGCCACATCATCATGGGCGAAGGCGAGGTCTACCTCGCCGGCGGCACCGAATCCATGTCCACCTTCCCCTACGTGATCCGCGGCTCCCGCGACAACAAGGCCCTCCGTTCCCTCGACACCCTCAAGGCCAACTGGGGCGCCCTGTGGGACACCCCCGAGGTCGTCATCAACGACACCACCGAGGAGGGACTCACCGACCCCATTTGCAAGATCAACATGGCCGCCACGGCCGAAGTCTGCGCCCAAATGTACTCGATATCCCGCGAGGCCCAGGACAAGTACGCCCATCGGAGCTACGTCCGGGGCCTCGCGGCGGAAAAACGCGGGTTTTACGACTCCCACGTCATGGCGGTGACGCGCAACGGCGAAAAAGTCTTGGACAAGGACGAATACCCCTACCTCCGCGAAAGCCTGGTGGAAAAACCCCGCATGCTGGAAAAAGCCCCGACAATTTTCGACGGCCCGTCCTATTCGATCAAGGATTTCTACCGGGACAACGGCAAGCACATCCTGGGGAAAACCTACGAGGAGGGCAAAACGAAGGGGACCTTGTCCCTTTTCAACGCCTGCGCCCGGTCGGACGGCGCGGCGGTGGTGATCGTCACCACCGAAGAGCGCGCCAACGACCTGGGCCTCGAGATCCTTGCCGAAATCCATTCCTGGGGTTTCTGGGGCACCAGCCCCGCCTACATGGGCGTGGCGCCGGTCTTCGCCACGGGCGTGGCCCTGGAGCGCGGCGGCCTGCCCTTCCACGAGCTCGACCAAATCGAACTGCACGAGGCCTTCGCCGCGACGTGTTTGTCGATCTTCCGGGTGGGCAAAGAAAAGTACCGCCAAAACTGGGACGCGGCCTACGACAAAGGGATCATCAACCCCAACGGAGGCACCCTGGCCCTGGGGCATCCCCTGGCGGCCACGGGCGTGCGGCTCCTGCTCAACGTGATCCACGCCATGAAAGAAAACCCCAACGCCCGCTATGGGCTGGCCACCGCCTGCGCCTCCGGCGGTCTCGGCGGGGCCATGATCCTCAAGCGCCCCGGCGCCTAAATCAACCGCCCCTACCCCCGCGGGTGGAACTTGCGGTGGGCGTCCTTCAACCCCTGCCGATCGACGTGGGTGTAAATTTGCGTGGTGGAAATATCCGCGTGCCCCAGCATTTCCTGCACGGAGCGCAAATCCGCCCCGCCGCGCAGAAGGTGTGTGGCGAAGGAATGACGCAGCGTGTGGGGGCTCAAGGGGCGATGGACCCCGGCGGCCCGGGCCCAGCGCTTTAGCTCGTACCAAAAAGCCACGCGGGTCAGCGGCTTCCCCCGGGGGCCCGCGAAGGCGAAGCCCTTGGGATCGGGCAGGTCTTTGCGGGTGTCCCAATAGGCCTTGAGGGCGTGAAGGGCGCGCCGGTTCAAGGGCACCACCCGCTCCTTTCCCCCTTTGCCGAACACCCGCAGAAATCCCAATTCAATGTCCACCCCGCCCACGGGCAGCCCCACCAATTCGCTCACCCGCAACCCCGCGGCGTACAACACCTCCAACATGGCTTTAAACCGAACCGTGCGGGCCGTCGGAGGCGGCGCGTGGGACAACAACCGGCCCACTTCGTCGACGCCCAACACCTTGGGCAGGCGCTGGGGGTCTTGGGGGCCGAGAGATTTTCGGTGGGGTCCTGGGCGCTTCGGCCTTCGGATTTGAGGAAGCGGTGGAACTGCCGCAGGCTCTCGCCCAACCGGGCCAGGCTGGCGGCTTTGAGCCGCTCGCGGCGCTCCCACAGAAAGTCCGTGAGGACGGGCGGGGTCACCGCGTCAAAAGCCAACCCCCGCTTTTTCAGGAACGCCGCGTAGGGCTTCAAGTCCGAGCCGTAGGCGACCACGGTGTTGGGCGACAGCTTGCGCTCCACCCGCAGGTGGTCGAGAAACTCCGTGAGTTCCGGCGCGGGCGGGCCCGACGGGTTTTCCGGCATGGGCCGAAATCCGGCTCTCAGTCCTTGGAGCGCCCCGCCTTGGCGGTTTCCCGCTCCTTGGGTTTGGCTTCGGGTTTGGGCTCGGGTTTCGCCTCGGGCGTCGCCGCCGTCGCGGCCTCGCCGGGCATGCATTTGGCGCGCACGGCGCGCTCGATCGCGTCGGCCACGCTGGGGTTTTCCTTGAGGAACATCCGGGCGGTGTCGCGACCCTGGCCCAGGCGTTCGTCGTTGTAGAGATACCAGGTGCCGGCCTTTTCAACCACGCCCGCGTTGACGCCCATATCGAGCAGGCAGTTTTCGCGGGAGATCCCCTCGCCGAAGAGCATGTCGAACTCGGCCTGTTGGAAGGGCGCGGCGACTTTGTTTTTGACCACCTTCACCCGCACGCGGTTGCCGACCACCCGGTCCCCCTGCTTGATGCTTTCGACGCGGCGGATGTCGAGCCGCACCGAGGAGTAAAACTTGAGCGCCATGCCGCCCGTGGTGGTCTCGGGGTTGCCGTACATGACGCCGATCTTCATGCGCAACTGGTTGATGAACACGATGAGGGTCTTGGAACGCGCGATGTTGGACGTGAGCTTCCGCAGGGCCTGGCTCATGAGGCGGGCCTGCAGTCCCACGTGCGAGTCGCCCATTTCGCCTTCGATCTCGGCGCGGGGCACCAGGGCCGCCACGGAGTCCACGACGATGATGTCGACGGCGCCGCTCCGCACCAACTGGTCCGCGATCTCCAAAGCTTGCTCGCCCGAGTCCGGCTGGGAGATCAACAAATTATCGATGTCCACGCCCAGTTTTTTGGCGTATTCCGGGTCCATGGCGTGTTCGGCGTCGATGTAGGCCGCGGTGCCGCCCAGCTTTTGCGCCTGGGCCACGACGTGGAGGCACATCGTCGTTTTTCCCGACGATTCGGGACCGTAAATTTCAACCACGCGGCCGCGCGGCAACCCGCCCACGCCGAGAACCACGTCCAAGGGCAGCGCCCCCGTGGGGATCACGTCCACCTTCACCTTGGCCGATTTCTCCCCCAACTTCATGATGGCCTCTTTGCCGTGTTGTTTTTCGATGGTGGCCATGGCCAACTGCAGCGCTTTGAGTTTTTCGTCTTTGGTGGTCATCGGGACTCCTTTAGCCGCGTTAAATTATTCTTGTTATTGACACAGGCACTATACAAATAAATAGCCCGCCCACGCCACCCCCCGCAACAAGAGCATGGCCATCAAGGCGGCCGCCAGATCGTCGGCCACGATCCCCCACCCCCCGGGCAACCGCGCGCTGTGGCGGCCCCAGGGACCTTTCCACACGTCAAAGAGACGGAAGAACACGAACGCCAGCGCCATCGGGCCCAAGGCCCGGGGCAACCCCGCGCAGGCGAGCCACACGCCCGCGACCTCGTCGATGACGATGCGGGGGTCGTCGTGATCCAACAGTTTTTCCGCGCGGTGGCTCACCCACACGGCGAAGAGGGTCATGCCCAGGCACGCCAGGCCGTAGGCCGCCGCGCCCGTGGGCAAAAGCCAGACCGCCGCCCACCCCACCAGAGTGCCCAGGAGGCCGCTGCCTTTCCACTTCCGGTGCGGAACGACGCGGTAAGGGATCCACCCGACGAACCCCACCGACGCCGCGGCCAGGAAAAAAACGTTCCGCGCGCCGCCCCGCGTCACGGGTTTTCCCGCAACAGGTGGGCGTGGCGCACCAAATAGCGCACGCCGGTGTGGACGGAAGCGAGCGTCGCCCCGAACATCATCCAAAAGGGAATGAATTCGAGCGTCCGCCCCACCGCCGCCGCCCAGGCGCCGCGCGCCGCCAAGTCGTCCACGGAAACGCCGGCGAAGTGGGCGAGGGCCGACCGGGAGATCATCGCCAGCAAAATCGTGATGATGGCGGTGTTTTGAACGGAGGTTTTGAACTTCCCCCCGTCGTCGGCGGCCAACACGCTGCCGTGGGTGGCCGCCACGCCGCGCAACCCGGTGATCAAAAATTCCCGGCCCACGATGGCCACCACCATCCAGGCGGGCACATGAAGCTCCCGCACCTCCACGAAGGCGATGAACGCCCCCGTGATGATGAGCTTATCGGCCAAGGGGTCCAAAAAGACGCCCAACGGCGTGACGAGGTTGTGTTTGCGGGCCAAATAGCCGTCCACCAGATCCGTCACCCCGGCGGCGATGAAGAAGAGCAGCGCCGCCACACGCGAATAAAAATTGTCGTGCAGGACAAACGCCATGAACACGGGCGTCGCGAGCAATCGTCCGATCGTTAACTTGTTCGGCAAGTTCATGCGGGGAGCGCCTCCGCGCCTTTTTTCAATGTCGCCGTCAAATCGAATCCGTGCGCGCCGGTCACCCGCGCCGTGTAAAACCCGGGTTTTCGCGGCGCCCGATCCAACCGCACCGATCCGTCCACCTCCGGCGCCTGGTGGGTCGCGCGGGCCGTCCAGCCGCCGGGCCCCTTTTCCACCAACACCGCCACCGTCGATCCCACCCGCGCGGCGTCCCTGCGGGCCTTCGCCCGCCGGTGCGCGTCCAACAGCCGCTGCCACCGCTCGTTGACGACCTCCGTGGGGACCAGCCCCGGCAGCCGCGCGGACGGCGACCGGGGTTCGAACGAGTAGGGGAACACCCCCACGTGCTCAAAGACCCCCGTGTCCACCAACAATTCCAACTTGCGGAAATCGGCCTCCGTCTCCCCCGGGAAACCCACGATGAACGTCGTCCGCAACGCCAAGCGGGCCACCCGCCGCGACAGCTTGTCCAACAACCGCCGCGTTTCTTTTTCCCCGCTGTCCCGGGCCATGGCTTTCAACACGGGGTCCGCGATGTGCTGGAGCGGCATGTCCAAATAGCCCAAAAGCTTCGGCTCCCGCGCCAAGCGGTCGATCAGCGCGTCGTCGACCTCCGCGGGGTAGGCGTACAAGAGGCGCAGCCACGCCACGTCGGGCCAGCCCGCCAATTCGTCGATGAGCGCGGTCAAGCGCGCGCCCGTGTCCCGGCCGTAATCCGTGGTGTCCTGGGAAATGACCACCAATTCCCGCACGCCCCGGTCGGTCAAACCGCGCGCCTCGGCCAGGATGTCGGCCGGCGGGCGGCTTTTGAGCGACCCCCGCAATTGCGGGATGACGCAAAAGGTGCACCGGTGGTTGCAGCCTTCGGAAATCCGCAGATAGGCGGACAGCTGCCCCGGGTGAAGCGGCCGGGGCCGGTCGGCGTCGTGATAGCCCGAAGGCCCCGCCCGCGGCGGGGCCTTCGGCGCGGGGCGTTTGGCCCGCAGGGCCTCCATCACCGCCGGGAGACGGTCGAATTGTCCCGTGCCCAAAATCGCGTCGACGCCGGGGAGTTTGCGCCCGTTCAAATACTGGGCGAAGCACCCGGTCAGGACCACCGACGCTTTGGGGGAAGCGCGCCGCACGTTGGCCAAGGTGTCCCGGGCTTCCTGGCGCGCCGCGTCCAAAAACCCGCAGGAATGCACCACGACCAAATTGGCGTTGGGAATGTCGGCGGTGAGATCCCAACCGTCGCGGGCCAGGCGCGCGGACATGCTTTCCGCTTCGACCTGGTTTTTGGCGCATCCCAAGACCACAAAGGCCACGCGGCCGAGGGACATCGTTTTAAGGGGCGACGACGGTGGGAGTGGAAACGGGAACCGAGGGGACGATGCCCGCGGCCGCGCCCCGGGCCGGCCAGACGAAGTCCCCCGGCGCGGTGCTTTCGGATTTAGGCGCGGACGCTCCGTCGACGCTGATCTCGACGCGGGAACTGTTGCCCACGCGCAGGCGCGCCCCGGCGTTGAAGGGCCAGGTGCGCATGTCGCCCGTCTTGAGGGTGCCTTCAAATTTGACGGCCCCGTCCAAACGAACGCGCACCCACACGGGCAAAGTGGCCCGCAACACCAGCGCGTGACCGGTCGCGGGCGGCGTTTCGGACGCCCCCGTCGGCAACGCCGGGACGGCCGTCGCCGGGCCCGAACTAAAGACGACGTCGGGTTCGGTCACTTGATTCAAGGGGACGTCGGCCAAGCTGGCGCGGGTTTCCTGGTGGCGAAAGAAGTAAAAACCGCCCGCCCCCGCCAGCACCAGCGCCACCAACAGCAAACCAAAACGAATGGGCGCCAGGGACGCGTCGTCCTGGGCCTCCGGCACGGGCTTGGGGTGCGAAAACCCGGGTTTTTCCCCCACGCCCAAGGCCTCCCGCACGCGCGCCACCATCTCTTTGGAATCGAGGCCCAGATGGTCGGCGTACTTAACCAAAAACCCCTCCAAATACACCCGCGCCGGAAGGTCGGTCCAACGCTCTTCCTCCAAAGCGGTCAAGTAACGGATCGGAATTCGAAGCGCGCGGGTCACGTCCTCCAGCGCCAATCCCTTTTGCAAACGGCGGTTTTTGAGGGCTTGCCCCAGCAGTCCCGGGGTGTTGGGCGCGAGTTCGCTCATGGCAGGGGGGTCGGCATATCCACCAACTCGACGCCGGCCGGGGGTTTGAATTGAAAAAGGTTTTTGGACAATCGCGGGTTCACCCGCACGTCGGTGAGCGACACGTCCGTCTTCACCCCGTCGGCGACCAGCGTCGTCTTGACGGCGACGCCGCGGTCCATATCGATCCAAAGCCGAAGGGTGGTCGACCCCGCGGCGCTCTTGGGCGTCAAGACCAACACGGGCACGTCGTCGTCGGCGTTCTCGAGGGCGATGTTAAATTCTTTTTTCATATCGGCCACTTTCCATTGAAATCCGCCCAACCCGGCCGGCGCGCCCCGGGCGCCCAGCAAACCCGACAAGGTGTCTTTGATGACCTGTTTGTGCGCGGGCGAGTAGATCCACAAATGGGTCCCGTCCGACACCACGGTTTGGGGCGACGTCCCCCGGGATTCGACGCGGAAGCGGTCCGGTCGTTGAAAAGAGACCGTGCCCGACACGCGCGTTTCGCTCTGGCCCACCGACAACGAAACCGATTGGGTGTAATCAAAAACCAAGGCCTTGATTTCCGTCTCGGCCTTCTCCAGCCGAGCCAAAACGCCGTCCAACGTGGCGGCCGACAGGCCCGCCGCGCCGACCGTCAGGCCCAAAAGCATCGCGACACGCCTCATGCGTTGTCCTCCGTGGATGCGTCCGCGGCCGCCGCGCTGGGCAGCCGAAAGAGATCTTGGATTTTATCAAAATTGATTTCCCACTTATTGGTGCCCTCGGGCTTGTGGATGTAGCCGCGCACCTCCAGGAGCGACAACACGTTCGTGGCCCGGGCGGAGGAGCCGAAATGCGCCTTGAGCAGGTCCTGGGAAACCCGTTTGCGTTCCATGATGAGCCGCAGGGCCTGGTCGAGTTCCTCGCGGGTTTCCGCGTCCTCCGCGGCGGCCTGGGTGGCGGCCATTTCGGCGAAGATGTCCGGGTACCGCGGCCCGCCTTGGGACTTCAGGAACCCCACGACCGCCTCCACTTCCTTTTCCGAGACGAAAGCCCCCTGCAGGCGAATGGGCGCCGGGGCCCCGGCGGGCAGGAAAAGCATGTCGCCCCGCCCGACGAGCGATTCGGCGCCGGGGGTGTCCAGGATCACGCGGCTGTCGGTCTGGGAGGCCACCCGCAGCGCGATCCGCGCCGGCAGGTTGGCTTTGATGACCCCCGTGATCACGTCCACCGAGGGCCGTTGGGTCGCCAGCACCAAGTGGATGCCCACCGCCCGAGCCATTTGCGCGAGACGCTGGATGCAGTCCTCCACCTCGCGGGCGGACACGAGCATCAAATCGGCGAGTTCATCGATGACCACCACGATGTAAAATTCCGGCGGCAACCCCTGCGCCGCCCGCTTGTCGTTGTAGCCCTCGATGTTGCGCACGTTCGCCCGGGCGAACACGTCGTAGCGGTGCTCCATTACCTTCACGAGCCGCGCCAAGGCCTTGGCGGCTTCCTTCGGCTGGGTGATGACCTGGGCGCCGTCGGGGCCGGTGCGGGGGTCGTAGAGGTGCGGCATGCCCTCGTAAAAAGGCAGTTCGAGCCGTTTGGGGTCGATGAGGACGAACTTGACCCGGTCCGGCGTCGAGCGCAGCAAAATCGACATGATGAGCGCGTGGATGCAGACCGATTTCCCGGTGCCCGTGGCGCCGGCCACCAACAGGTGCGGCATCGGGGCCAAATCGGCGAAAGAAGGTTCCCCCGAACTGGATTTGCCGAGCGCCACGGCCAAGGGCGACCGGCTGGACTGAACGCGCGCGTCGGAGAGGATTTCCTTCAAGCCCACCGTCACCGTTTCCGGGTTCGGGAGTTCGATGCCCACGGCCCCCTTGCCCGGAACGGGGGCCAACACGCGCACGCGCGTGGCCTTCATGGCCAGGGCGATGTCGTCGGACAGATTCACGATGGAGCTGATTTTTACGCCCGGGGCCGGCTCCAAATCGAACCGGGTGATCACGGGCCCCGGGTGGATGTCCGTCGTGCGCGCTTGCACGCCGAAGTTTTGAAGAGTCTGTTCCAGCAACCGCGCCTTGGCCACCAGGTCGCCCTCGGCGGGCGGGGCGGTGCTCCCGGCGTAATCCTGCAACAAAGACAAGGGCGGCAGCGCGATGACGGGCGCCGGGGCGTTGGCGGCGGGCGCCGGAATCGATTTATCGTTGGTTCCCGGTTTGGGCGCGGGGGCTTCGACAACGGGCCGGGGCGCGGGTTTCGGGGCGGGCAGCGGGCGCTCAATGCGCGGGGTCACCACCGGCGCCGGGGTCTCCAGCGGGATCGAGGGAACGGACAACGGTCGAGGCTTCACGATCGGCGCGCGCGTCCCGCGCGCTTCCTTGCGCGCGCGGCGCCATTCCGACACATCGTCCCGCAGGCGGGTCCACGCCCACTCCGCCACGGCGGCGGGCGTCACGCGAAACAGCGCCGTCACGACGAACGCGAAGCCCGCCAAGGAAACCAACCAAGCGCCGGCGACGCCGAAGAGGCGCGTGAACAACTCCGCCCCCGCCAACCCCACCACCCCGGCGGCGTTGACCCCGTAGGCCAATTTCGAAAACAGGCTGACGAAACACAGCCCGAAAAACAGAAGCGCCGACCACAGGCCCGAGCGCAAAAGCCCTTGGGGCCACGGGCGGGACATCGACAGCCGGAGCCCGACGTAACCGGTCAACCAGGGGACAAAAAAACTTCCCTTGCCGAAGGTGGTGGTCAGGGCGCCTTTGATGGGCCGCCCCCATTCCCCGGAGGGAAACAGCGCCGCGTAGAAAGCGATGACCGACGTCGACGCCAACAGAACCCCCAGCAACGGCACGCGCGATGAAGTCGTTCGGCGTCGGGCGCGTGTCGGCGAAGAGCGATAGCGGGCGAAAAGTCTCATGAGGCGTTATTTTACACTTTTGAAAAGCGCAAAAAAGCACAATCCCATCGTGTAAAGGGCGAAGGGCCAGAGGCGTCGGGCGCCCAGGAATTTCATGAGCCAGGCCAAGGCCGCCCAGCCCACAAAAAACGCCGCCAAAAATCCCACCAGGGTCGGGCCCGGCGGCAAGGCGCCCATCTCGCGGGCCGTCAACAGCGTCGCCCCGGCGATGGCGGGCATGGCCGCCAAAAAGCTGAACCGACCGGCGGCCGACCACCCCCACCCCAACACCAACGCCACGCTGATGGTGGAGGCGCTCCGCGACAGCCCCGGCCACACCGCCAACCCCTGGGCCGCGCCCAGGACCAACGCGTGCCAGAGCGGCGCCGTCGACGGATCGCCGGAAAGGTTCGGGCGTTTCCCCGCCCGTTCGCCGCGCAACAACACCAGGGTCGTTAAAAAGAAACCAAAGGCCGCCGCGCCGTAGGACGCCGTCAGCCGCTCCACCCAGGGTTTGAGCGTCAGCCCGATGGCCCCCGTGATCCCGGTGGCCACGAGGATCATGACCATCAGTCGTCGGTCCGCGGCGCGGGCCGGGTCGCGCGGCGCGATCAGCGCCGCCGCCAACCGCCGCAGATCGGAGCGAAAGAACCACGCCATGGCCAACAGGGTTCCCCCGTGAAGGGCCACGTCCAAAGCGAGGGCGTGCGACAGGCCCAGGGACGCCTGGAAAAGGGTGAGGTGTCCGTCGGAAGAGACGGGAAGGAACTCGGTGAGGCCTTGAACGACGCCCAACAGAACCGCCGCGCCCGCGTCGATCATTTTTTAAGCGTCACCCAATAACTGCGGTCGCGGTAAACGAGATCGACCCGGCCTTCGCGGCAGAGCCATCCGACCGAGAGGAAGAACATGGTTTGCGTGATTTTGAGGGCGGAGCGTATTTGCAGTCCGGAGGCTTCCGGATGCGACTCCAAATACTGGGACACCACCCCCGCCGTTTGGCCGATCTCGTGCCACATGACGAGGGTTTAAGACAGGGGATCGAGGAGGAACAG
>Ga0268298_10000536_pt1 | contig 48665 bp, 31 predicted proteins | sample WWTPWeurt_MetaG_FD_194462 | JGI IMG/M metagenome (GOLD analysis project Ga0268298, IMG submission 194462) | Activated sludge microbial communities from WWTP in Nijmegen, Gelderland, Netherland - WWTP Weurt | ecosystem: Engineered > WWTP > Aerobic digester > Activated sludge | place...
AGCCGAATCCATGGAATGGAACGACCGTAATCGGTATGTTACTACCGGAGAAGGGAGAAGTAAAATTAACGATCTACGACGTGACCGGAAAAGTGTATTTCCGCAGTACAAAGGAAATGAGTAAAGGCTATCAGGAATGGATCATAGAAAAGTCCATGCTATCTACATCAGGGGTATATTACTACCAGGTAGATTTTGATACCAATACCCAGACCAGGAAGATGGTAATATTGGATTAAGCATAGCAAATGAAATGATTTGGAGGATAAAGTTACTCAGGTTTCTTTATCCTCTTTTTATTTTAGTTCACATGGGTTAAATGCTAGTTTATTCCAAGTATATTTGCAAGAATAATTTAAAAACAATATTCGTATATGATTAATTTTTATTGGAAATATTGAAAAGTAATCATGAGATTTTTTTTGTTTCTAATCACTTTTTTAACATTTTTTTCATTTCAGCTTAATGCTCAATTATCTGAAAAATACATTTTGGGTATAGTTGATTCAAAGAAACTGAATCCTCCTCTTGGACAAATTAAAATATCCTCTCAATATCGGGATGCTCAAACCGGAATAACACATGTGTATCTTAATATGGAGTTAAATCAAATTCCTGTGTTTGGTCTTGATTTAGCAATTCATTTGGATGATAAAGGTAATTTGATTTACAGAACGGGAGGATTTCCAACTCATCTTAAATTGGCAGATCGAGAATTTCATTTTGAACATAGAACAGAATATTTAATTCAAAAATTTCTAAGAAGTCATCAGTGTGTTGAACAACCTTTTAAACAGTTGGATAGAAATTCTTCAGAGCCGCAATGGCAACATTTTGCTTTAATGAAAAGTAAAAATGACTTGCTTAAGTTTAAAAAGGTATATTATTTTCAGAATGATAAATTGACAGCAGCTTACAATATTTATTGGCAAAGAAATCAACCTTTAGAATGGTGGAATAGCATTATAGATGCAACAACCGGGAACATTCTTTTTGAAGATAATCAAATGAAATCATGCTCATTTGATCATTTTCATTTCGCGGAGAAAAGTGCTTTTAGTAAATTTTCTTTTGCTCAAAGTGCAGCTTCTTGTAATTCATGTTACAATGTTTTTTCTCTGCCGATTGAAAGTCCTTCTCATGGATCTAGAAGTATTGTGTACAGTCCTTGGATAAAGGGAGGTAATGCAAGTCCAATTGGCTGGCATCATGATGGATTTATAAATTACTATTCCAGCCAGGGTAATAATGTAGATGCTTATGAGGATATGGATGATGACAACTATCCCACAGGAGGGGATGCTGCCAGAGCTGTGGGTGGCCCTCAAATAGATTATGATTTTCCGTACAACCCATCTTTGCCACCAATAAATAATAAAAATTCTGCCATTACAAATTTGTTTTATTGGAACAATATCATGCATGATGTTTGGTATCAGTATGGTTTTAATGAACAGACAGGAAATTTTCAATACAATAATTTTGGGCGCGGTGGTTTGGATTTGGACAATGTCATTGCAGAGGGTTTGGATTTTATTGATGGTGCAAGAAATAATGCAAATTTTGGTACTCCACCGGATGGTTATCCTGCACACATGCAGATGTATGTCTGGCAAAAACCAAATCAGGATACCATCATTATTGAAGCGCCTGTTCAAATCGCTGGAAAAATAATGTATGTTGCTTCAGCTATTAGCCCTGAAATTAAAGCACCTCTTAATGGTCAGCTGATCTTGGTAAATGATGGATCAAGTAATCCTTCTCTGGGGTGTGCAAATTTTATAAATAGTGCGCAGGTGAATGGAAACATTGCATTGGTGGATAGGGGAAGTTGTACGCTTTATAGTAAGATTATCCGATCCCAAAGCGCTGGAGCAAAAGCAGTCGTAATGATAAACAACGAGCCACACGAGCCTTTTGTAATAGGTGGTTTCAAAAGTGGTATTAACATTCCAGTTGTAATGATCGGTAAATTGGATGGTGAGAGAATTAAAAATGCAATAGCTTCAGGCGTATCTATTACTCTTCTCCCAAGTTCTGCATTTAAGTTAAAAGTAAATAATGAATCTTTAATTTTTTCGCAAGCAAGTTTTGGCGGAAAAATTCCTGCCGGGTTAACTGCCAAGTGTGAGCTAGCATTGGATAATGTAAATAATATAAATGATGCTTGCCAAAGTCTGATAAACGGTGCAGCAATTAATGGTTCTTTTGCATTGATTGAAGAAGGTAACTGTGAAGTTTCTTATAAGGCATATCAGGTGCAGCAATCAGGGGCTGTTGCAGCTTTGGTTTGTAAAGTAGGGCCAGGTTACCCGGATTCCTTACAAAATGGAACTTATGGGCCTTTAGTGAATATTCCTGTGCTTGGTTTAAGTGAAGCAGACTGCATAAAAATAAAAAATTTATTACCCGTTCAGGCTACATTAACGAATACACTGCCTGCATTGGCTGATGGGGATTTTGATGCCGGAATAATTGCGCATGAATATGGACATGGGATATCTACCAGATTGACTGGTGGTCCTAATAATTCAAATTGCCTTTCCAATGCAGAACAAGCAGGAGAAGGTTGGAGTGATTATTTTGGTTTGGTAATGACCCAGAAGGTCATTGATCATCCTTACAAACCAAGAGGCATTGGTTCATGGCCTAGTGGGCAACCATATTATGGTGTAGGGGTCAGACCTTCTGTTTATTCGGTAGATTTGAATGCATGTCCTGCGGATTATAAAATGTTGCGAGACCTGATCAACATATCTCAACCACACGGGATAGGTTATGTTTGGTGTGCAATGATTTGGGATTTGAATTGGGCCTTGGTGACTAAATACGGATTTGAGCAGGATATTTACAAATCTAATTCTTCCGCCGGAAACATTAAAGCCAATAAATTAATCATGGAAGGATTTAAATTGCAAGCATGCAGTCCCGGGTTTGTTGATGCAAGAAATGCAATTTTGAAGGCGGATTCCATTTTATTTGGTGGCGCAAATGTATGTGAAATATGGAATGTGTTTGCCAGACGTGGTTTAGGTTATAGCGCTAATCAGGGTTCTTCTTTGAGACGTGATGATGGTGTGCATGCATACAATCTTCCACCTAATTGTGGTTTGATGAGTGAGGCTGAGCTATTTGGACAAAGACCGCTCGCTCTGGAAGAGTTGGCGTTATTTGTTGAAAAGAAGGGGAAGGACGCATGGTTGAATTGGACAGTTATCCACAATGAAGATTTGGTTGGATACGAACTTATTCGCAAATCTAAATTCCTGGGCACTGAAACAGTTGCTAAACTGTCTCCATCAACAAATACTTATGTAGATGCTAAAATATCAGGGAATGGAGAACTCTATTACCAATTAATTGCAAAGGGTATTGATGGTAAGGAAATGGCAAGTAATTGGGTTACGATTAATTTTCAGAGTTCTGAAAAGGATTGGACTTTATCCCCTAATCCTGTAAATTCAGAATTAAGGATTTCCCACCAAATAAAAGGTTCAATCGAGGTCTATGTTCGGTTATTGGATTTAAATCTTAAAGAATTGGATGCTAATCACTTTCGATTGACCGAAGGAGACTTTATTAGTTATAATACGTCCTACTTGATCCCCGGCACTTACTTGATTTGTATGGAAGTCAATGGACAAAAACAGTACCAACGCTTTGTAAAACTATAGATGTGAACCTGGCCTCGTATTTAACACAACATCAATTCAATTCTCTCAATTTATACATAGTGCAATAATGTCCTATCTTCGTGGCCGTTATTTGGTATGAATGGAATGAAAAGAGCTTTTGTATTTATATTTCTTACGGTTTTAATTGATGTAACTGGGCTTGGAATTATTATTCCTGTAATGCCTGATTTGATAAAGCATCTTACCGGAGGAGATCTTAGTGAAGCATCCTATTACTCAGGCTGGATGTCGGCCAGTTACTCCATCATGTTGTTTGTATGTGCTCCGATTATGGGCGCGCTAAGTGATCAATACGGAAGGAGACCGGTATTACTACTTTCACTTTTTGGTTTTGGGCTGGATTATATTATACAGGGATTTGCTCCTAATATCGTTTGGTTGTTTGTTGGTAGAATACTTGCAGGTGTTACAGGGGCGTCCTATTCCACAGCAGCTGCTTATATTTCAGATATGAGTGAGCCAGAGAAAAAAGCACAAAACTTTGGTTTAATCGGGGCAGCTTTTGGTTTAGGTTTTATTATTGGACCCTTACTTGGTGGAGTTTTAGGCCAGTTTGGATTTAGAGTACCTTTTTTCGGGTCAGCAGTCTTGGCATTGGCCAATGTCGTTTTTGGCTTATTTGTACTCCCTGAGTCCCTAAATTTAGCCAATAGAAGAAAATTTTCCTGGAGGCGGGCAAACCCGATAGGAACCTTCAAAGTACTTACTAAGTATTCTGTTTTAAGAAGTTTTATTCTCATACTTTTTTTGGTGTATTTGGCCCATTACTCCTTACAAGCCACCTGGGCGTTTTATACGATGGAAAAATTTAAATGGGATGCAGTACACGTTGGGTACTCACTTGCTTTTGTAGGATTAATGATGGCTATAGTACAAGGTGGCTTAAGTCGAATTTTAATACCAAAATTTGGGCCTGTAAATTCGATATATTTCGGGATGAGTATGGCCATTTTAGGTTATCTTGCTTATGCTTTTGCACCTTCTGGAATTTATATGTATTTAATCATGGTTCCTTTTTCTTTGAGTGGTATTGCAGGGCCGTCCATTCAAGGCCTGGTGGCAAATCAGGTGCCCGCCAATGCACAGGGTGAACTTCAGGGTGGGTTGACTTCTTTGATGAGCATAACTGCAATTTTTGGTCCGCTTTTAATGACTTTTCTTTTTAACTATTTTACAAAGACTTCCAGCCCAATTGTATTTCCCGGCGCTTCTTTTTTTATGGCCTTTCTATTAACTTCCACCGCCTTGTTTTTAGTCATTGCACCTCTGAAAAAAATCAAGTCAAATCTTAGTGCCAAAAATCATTAGCTAAATTATTTTAATCTCTTCATATGAAATTTAGTCAAGTCGTTTTTTTTACATTTTTAATAGGGAGCTTATCTGCACAGCCTTTGATTCATGAATATTCTTGTCATCATGCGGAAAGACCTGTAATAAAGCAAGAACCAACAATCCAGGAATTGCAAATAATAGAAAACTCAAATAGAAGAAGTGATTCAATTAATATACTCAATTACTCCATTTATATTGACGTTACGGATGCAAAAAATAAAAGTATAACTGCGCATACTACAGTTACCTTCAAAACAAAATTGCCGGAGCTCGAATGGATTATTCTTGATCTAAAGGACTTGACAGTAGATTCAATTTATTATAAAGGCCGGAAGTTGAATTTTAATTACAGAGACCAATTGATTCAGGCTTATTTTGGTGAAAAGTTGGCCCTAGATTTGGTTGCTTCCCTGGATATATTTTATCATGGAGTACCATCAAGAGATCCAGTGTGGGGTGGTTTTTATTTTGCAGATCCTTACATCTATAATCTGGGCATAGGTTTATCGACTACGCCACCTAATTTTGGAAAAGTGTGGTTTCCTTGCTTTGATAATTTTGTGGAAAGAAGTACTTATGATTATTATGTGACATCAGTGGCACCTGCAAGGGCGTATTGTGTAGGGACATTTGTTTCTGAAGATTCTTTAGATGACAATCGTATATACAGACATTACAGCATGAAGGATGAAATCCCCACCTACCTTTCAAGTATTGCAGTATCAGAATATGTTATTGAAAAATCAAATCATACGGGTGTATTTGGAAACGTACCTATTGAGTTGATTGCACGTAAAACGGAAATCAACCAAATGAAAAACCAGTTTGACAAACTGCCAAAAGCAATCGATGCCTTTGAATTTTGGTTTGGGCCATACCGTTTTGAGAGGGTTGGATTTGTAGCAACGACTCAGGGTGCTATGGAACATCCTACAAACACTGCCTACCCGGTAGGAACCATTACGGGAGGGGATCTCACTCAAAATGAAAGATTGTTTGCACATGAGTTTGGTCATCAATGGTGGGGAAATTTAACCACCTTAGATGATGCCAGAGACATGTGGATCAAAGAAGGAAATGCAGAATACAGCGCACATTTATTTTTTGAATTTGCCTACGGAAGAGAACGGTTTGTGAAAGTGGTAAAAGAGAATTTGGCTAATATTATTTTTAATGCCCACTTGAACGATGGCGATTATTTACCACTGTCCCCAATGCCTTATGAAAGTACTTATGGAACCCATACTTACAGAAAAGGTGCAGCAATGATACATAACTTAAGAGGGTATCTGGGTGATTCAGCATATCGAAAAGTTTGTCATGTGATTTTTGATAGCTTAAGCGGTACTTCGATGAATGCTTTTCAATTTCGCGATTTCCTCAACAGGAATAGTGGAAAGGATATGACCAATTTTTTTAACGATCATATTTTTAATCGGGGCTATTGCGCTTTTTTTGTGGATAGTTTTGAGTTTAAGACTGTGAATGGGAAAAATTATGCGGATGTCAATATCAAACAAAAGGGACATCATGCTGATCATATATTTACTGAGGCACCTTTGAAAATTAGTTTTTATGACCGTAACTTGAATAGATTTGAAAATTCTCTCGTGCTCAGTGGATCCTCTTCCTGGCGTACTATTGAATTACCCAATAATTTCCAAACTGCATTTATCCTACTGAATGATGGCCAGGAATTAAATCTTGCCAGTCTTCAAGATCAGACAATAGTGAGTAAAACTGGTGGGATAAGTCTGAGTGGTTCCGGTATGTCACCCAATGTAGCAGAAATAACAGACAGTGCATTCGTGCATATCGTCCATCATCTCGTAGGACCATCTGCCGATAGAAAACTGGACAATGTTCTGAAAATTTCTACCAACCATTTCTGGCAAGTAAATACACTTCCATTTGGGAAGTTGAAATTAACCGGTAGGTTGGATTATAATGGTTCAAATGCCCAAGGACTGGATGCAGATATTATTTATACTTCTGAGGATAGCGTAATATTGGTCTATAGAAAAGATTGGACTGAACCATGGAGAGAATACTCAGATTATACCCGGCTAAAAGTTACACCAAATGATCGCAGAGGATTCATGAGATTAGATGTTTTAATTCCGGGAGAATATGCACTCGCCAATGGGTATTCATCACTTTCTAAAGTTTCTGAAGAGAGATTTGTGAAATTGGATATTTTCCCAAATCCTGCACATGGAATTGTAAATGTCAAGTTGCCTGAGCAGTCAGGGATTGCCGCACTTCAATTAGTGGATATTCAGGGAAGGTGGATAAGAACACTGGAGGTTAAGGATCCAATAACAGAAAAAACTTTTGATATTTTAAATTATTTGCCGGGTATATATCAGGTTTTAGCTTTGGATAAATCAGGGATTACTATCGGTTGTACGCAATTAGAGATTCGTTGATTTTTAAATAACCATCAATTTGATTGGATAATTGAGACAATTAGGTTATTTTAATATATATTTGTATATATTATTTCACAAAAATTGTAAAAGTTATATATGAAAAATTTTCTCCCCGTTTTTTTTCTAATGATGATCCTTCCATTTATTGGGATCACACAACCGGGCAACACCGGGTTTAAAATATACGGTACCGTATACAATACAGACAAGGAAGTGGTTTCGGGTTGGGATGTTTTGATCACCGGAGAGCAGAATGCAGCATGGAAAATCAGAACGGATAAAAATGGATTCTATTCACAGGTGGTTCCTTTTCTCAAAGACCCATCCTCTGTTTATTTAATTCAGGTTATTGACCCTTGTGCCCGTCCTGCCTTGGTTCAGAAAGCAAATGGTGCCAATGGATCTGAGCAGCACGACTTTATAATTTGCAAGCAAAGTGCACCAAACCCTTGTAAAATTGAGTTCACTTTTAAACAAGCAGCAAATGAATTGTGGGTTGAATTTATAGCTCAGCCACAATTGAAAGATGCTAAATATTATTGGGATTTTGGGGATGGTCAAAGAGGTGAGGGAGCCAGCATTAAGCATCAATATGCAAATTCAGGATCTTATAAAGTTACCCTTAAAGTTTCCTCTCCGGCTTGTATCGGAGATGTGGTTAAGGAAGTAGAAGTGAAACTGTTGACTGCACCCCCACCTAATCCTCCAAAGACAAGTTTTGAAGCACATTGCTGTGGAGCCATCCAAATACTTCCAACACCTGTATCTACTACTGCGGGCGGAAATTCTTATAAATTTTATGCAAAGGGAGATTTTAAAGTCCTTAATGTGGAATGGAATTTTGGTGATGGCGATTTTGGCAAGGGAGTTGAAGTGGTACATACCTATAAGGCACCTGGTAAGTATAGGGTAACTGCTTTGATAATTGGAGAAGAATGTAAAGTGGAATTAAATTTATGGGTAATCATAAATCAGAAAGTAAGTCCTCCTTCACCATGTAATTATGATTTCAGTTATAAAACCAATGGACTAAATGCGTCATTTAGTTTAAATTCAAGAGTGGTGCCGGATAAAATCCAGTGGTCTTTTGGGGATGGAACGAATTCAAATGATTTAAATCCATCTCATGTTTTTGGTAAAGCAGGAGAATATAAAGTTACCCTGGAGTTAGTGGTAAATGGTGAATATTGTAAAGTTGAAAAAACCATTAAAGTGGGCAACAATGTAGGCCCATGTCCGTTTGATTTTGACTTTTCCGCCGACCAGTTGACGGTAAAATTCAGACCTTCCTTCCAGCAAAAATACGAAAGCCTGATTTGGTATTTTGGGGACAGAGCGGAATCCAAAGAAGAATTTCCGGTACATACCTATGCTAATGAAGGTGTTTATCAGGTTACATTGGTTGCATTTTTTAACGGGGTTCCTTGTAAGGTGACAAAAGATTTGAAAATCTCTAAATTTCAAAATCCTCCTGTAGGAATTGCAATTGTTGACATCAATCCTAATCCGGTAGATGAGAATATGATGGTAAAAATTAAAAGCAGTTCAAAAGTTAACGTTACCCTTACTGTGGCTGATGTTACCGGAGTTAACCTTAAGAAAATTCCGGTAGCTCTGGAAGTAGGGGAAAATGTGGTGGATTGGAATGTTGCAGAGCTTGCTACTGGAACCTACCTGGTTTATGTTTATCACGAGAATACGATTGTTTCAAGATATAAGTTTCAGAAGAATTAACTTATTCATTACCACATTTAGATACAGAAGAGCCGTTCCTTGTGAATGGCTTTTTTGTTTTACTAATGGTAGGGATGGAATTCTGAGATTTAGAACTCTTTTGGCATTGACTTGTTGAAGAATATCATGGCAGAAAAAAACAAAATAACCAAGGAAGGTTTTCTAAAGGCTTATCGTATTCTTCGATTCATCAAACCGTATAAATGGTCCTTTATTTTGGGCATGGTGTGTCTTGTTATTTCAAGCTCCATGTTTATGGTGTTTCCCGCAGCTGCAGGAGAAATGGCAAATACTGCAATAGGTAAAGGTACCTGGAATTTAAAAGTCTCTCAGTTTGGTTTGCTTTTTCTGGTGATCCTTATATTTCAGGGAATTTTGTCTTATTTTAGAACACTTTTTTTTGCCCGAGTCAGCGAAAAGGGCATAGCCGACGTGCGGAAGGCTCTTTATCAAAAATTGATCACCCAGAATATTTCATTTTTTGAAAGTCAAAGGGTTGGTGAACTAACCAGCAGGATCACTGCTGATGTGGAACAATTGCAAAGTGCATTTTCCATTACCCTTGCTGAATTTATCCGTCAGATCGTTGTTTTGGTTTTTGGTGTGGTCATTATAGCATGGATGGCTCCTCATCTTTCCCTCATTATGTTGTTGACATTTCCGCTCATTGTTATCAGTTCTATGTGGTTTGGACGATACATCAGATCCTTGTCTAAAAAGCGACAAGATAGTCTGGCCAGTACGAATATAATTGTGGAAGAAAGTTTTCAGTCCTTCTCCACAGTAAAAGCATTTACGAATGAAAAATATGAAATAAACAGATACAGTAAATCAATTATGGAAATGGTTGGGATATCCATGGAGTATGCCAGGATGCGCGGTATATTTTTTATTTTCATCATTACTGTTTTATTTGGGGGTTTGTTTTTTATTCTCTGGCGAGGTGCTATGATGGTGCAGGCTGGAGAGATGCAAGCCGGGGATTTATTTTCTTTTATTATTTATACCGGCATAATAGGAGGTGCAATTGCAGGCTTGGGTAATTTATATTCCACTTTGGCTGGATCCATCGGTGCAACGGAAAGAATTCAGGACATAATTGCTCGGGAAGTTGAAATTACGGATCAGCAATTGCACGAAAATCCTGAAATAAAATTAAGAGGAAAAATAGAGTTCTTGAATATTAACTTCTCTTATCCTTCAAGAACAGATGTGGAAGTGCTAAAAGAGATTAACTTCAAAGTTGATCAAGGACAAAGAATCGCATTAGTGGGTCAAAGTGGTGCCGGAAAATCAACCGTAATCCAATTACTCATGAGGTTTTATGAACCAACGTCGGGAGAGATATATATCGACGATAAACCCATTGAATTTTACGATTTGCTTGCATATCGAAAGAACATAGCCATCGTCCCGCAGGAAATTCTTCTTTTTGGGGGCACCATAAAAGAAAATATACTTTATGGAAAGCCTTCTGCGACAGACGAGGAAGTTATCCAAGCTGCACGGCTTTCTAATTCGCTGGAATTTATCCAATCCTTCCCAGACCAATTTGAAACCATTGTTGGGGAAAGAGGAATTAAATTGAGCGGAGGTCAAAAACAACGCATTGCCATCGCAAGAGCAATTCTACGGGATCCTGCAATACTAATTTTGGATGAGGCAACTTCATCCCTGGATTCGGAGTCAGAAAAAGTTGTTCAAGATGCCTTAGATCGACTCATGCTAAATCGCACATCAATCATCATCGCGCACCGTTTATCTACGGTTAGGGAAGCAGACCGGATTTATGTAATAAAAGAAGGAAGCATAGTGGAATCCGGCAAGCATGTGGAATTACTGGAGCTACCCAACGGTATCTACCGCAACCTGGTTAGCCTCCAACTTGAACCGGAAAATATTCAGATGAATTAATTGTGCCGATTCTGACCATGGGAATTATTCCTGTGGAGGTTTTGATATATCTTTATCAAAAATTTAAATCACTTGAAGCGGACAATTTATTCAGCATTTGTACTTTTTATTTTTCTTTCTCATTCCTGCTTTGCTCAATGGACTTCATCTATGATTTTGGGAATTGATATGTATCAACAATATAAAAATCCCACACACGTTTCTGACAAAGGTGCAAGCAATTCGTCCGGTGCAGCTTTACTCTCCATTCCTTTTGGCATTCAATTTTCCTATGGTAGAAACAATGCATCTGTTGCATTAGAGGCTGGCGCTAACATATCTCCTTTGGCTTTTGATGTAAGCGAATATAAAGGACTGGGGGCAGTTTCCTTTCCACTGATGGCAAAAATAAATTTTGGTGCGCTGACTGGTCACAGCAGTAATAGACTAATAGGGTATTCCCTGGGTGGGGGTGTTCAATTGAATAGAACAGAATTATTTGGACTGACGGATAATTACAAAGAATTAAACAGACGCTTCTTCTCTACTTATGTTTGTGAAGTGGGATTTGGCGGAGGGGTTGGAGGATTTAATGCCATTTTTTATGTAAAAATTGGATTGAATAAAGAAGAGGCGTTTTCCTTTAACTCCGGGTTGGTTACCAAAACAAATTTATTTCAAACCAAATCCTCCCCTAAGAAAAAATCAATTCAACAAAGCTAACCTTGAAATATGCCAACATCTATATCCTTGAAAGAATTCAATAGCTTTCAAATAAAATCTTTTGGAAAAGAAATTCATTTTATAAAATCTGAGGCAGATCTGATTCCTTTTTATGGAAGAAATCCTGATGAATATTACATACTTGGAGAAGGAAGTAATGTTTTGATGATGTCTGAAATCAGTAAGGTCATTTTAAAAAATGAAATCAAAGGGATCGAAATTATTCACGATGGACCTGAAGATGTTACCCTGCGTATCGGGGCTGGAGAAAATTGGCATCAATTGGTATTATGGGCATTGGCAAACAATTATTTTGGGATTGAAAATCTAAGTCTTATACCCGGCAGTGTAGGAGCTGCACCGGTGCAGAATATTGGTGCATATGGTGTGGAAATATCGGAAGTATTTGTACGTCTTGAGGGCATTCACTTAAAAGAAGGAAAAAGAATGTCCTTAAATAAAAAAGCTTGTGCATTGGGTTATAGGGACAGTATTTTTAAACATGATTTAAAGGATGTTTTTTTTATCAGTTATGTACATTTAAAACTATCAAAAACACCTAATCCAAAGTTTGAATATGGGGATTTAAAATCTAATCTTAATGCAGCTGGAATTTTACACCCCTCGCCAATAGATGTAAGTAATGCAGTCATTTCTATTCGACAAAGCAAACTTCCGGACCCCAAAATCCTTGGAAATTCTGGGAGTTTTTTTAAAAATAATTTGCTGACTAAAAATGAATTTGATGCATTGCATGAACGCTTTCCGGAAATGCCATTTTTTAAACAGGAGAATGGCACTTATAAAATCCCCACAGCTTGGTTGATAGAATCTTGCGGTTACAAGGGTAAGAGAGAAGGTGATGTCGGTTGCCATGAAAAACAGGCACTTGTTCTAGTTAACTATGGATCAGCCAAAGGGGAAGAGGTTTTAGCCTTTTCTGAGAAAATTGTGGATGCTATTGAACAACGTTTTGGAGTTCAATTGGAAAGAGAGGTGAATGTTTTATCATAAATGCAAAAAATCCTCAAAAAGTTATCTAGTAATTTGTATATCATGTTTATACAAATAAACAATTTGTTTAATATCAAAAATTATTGTTGCATTCAGAAGGAAAAGGTTATTTTTATATTGTAATCTATAGCATTATCCAATTTTGGTTTCGATATTTTTAAAAAAGATTTCTATTATTTTGGATAAAATAACCACCTGACATGTCAATTCTATTTTACCTGTTCAGTTTTTTAACAGCGGCTATCCATTCGGCTCAACCCCAGCCCACAACCTGTGCATGCAGCAGGATGGCAGACTCACTTGTTCTGGTAAAGTTATTTGAGTCCACCAATGGCGCAAACTGGAGTATTAAGTGGAATTTTAACCAGGGCATGGATAACTGGTACGGCATAAATCTGGATGGAATAGGTTGTGTTAGAAACCTCAGTTTAAGTGATAACAACCTTACAGGGAACATTCCACCCGAATTAGGTTTACTTACCAATCTTAAGGTGTTAAACCTATTTAATAACCACTTAACAGGCATTATTCCGATTAGCCTGGGAGGGCTTAATCAGCTTGAAGAATTGAATTTGGAAAACAATCAATTGACTGGAACTATCCCATCCAGTTTCTTAGGTCTAACAGCACTGAAACAAGCATCATTTTCTGATAATAATTTATCTGGTAATTTTCCATTGGTGCTTACCGATATAACCACTTTGAATCAATTGCGGTTATCCAATAATTTTTTCACAGGCACTATTCCACCCGGAATTTCTAAGTGGAATCAAATTAACTTAATTGATTTTAGTAATAATCAGTTTTCCGGAAATTTACCTCCTAACATTAGTTTAATTAGAACTTTGAAGGAATTGTATCTTTCGAATAATCAATTTACCGGCGAACTTCCTGGTTCCATGTCATTGCTTACCAATCTTCGTAACGTCTGGTTAAACAATAATCAATTTACCGGCCTGGTACCTGATTTGACACTTGCGCCTCTTTTAAGTTTACGATTGGAGTACAATAATTTTACAGACATCCCTGATTATAGTAGTTTGAGAACATGGGGAAACAGTGAACCATTTGGGTTAGTGATACATCATAATAATTTTACATTTGAAGATTTAATTCCATTACAAAAATTACCAAAGAATTTTTATTTCAGTTTTAAACCTCAGAATCCAATTCCATTGGATTCAATAATTTTTGTTCCTAAGGCAGCTAATTACAACATCAGATTGTTTACTGATCCGCAAATTCCGGATAATAATTACAAATGGTTTAAAGACACCGCAGTCGTATTTATCACCAACCAAAACTACTATCCACTGATTAACATGATGGAAGAAGACGAAGGTTATTATTCCGGGTCTGTAACCAACAATGCCATTGCGGAATTTGATATTAAGATCAGCAAAACCAGAGTGGTATTTACTCTTCCGGGAAGGTGTGACAATCCGGCAAGTGGAACAATTTGTGAAGAAGCTCCTCACTTTTGCAATACATTGGATTTGCATAATTATTGCGGAAGTTTTCGGTCAGCAGACTCCAGTCATTTGGGAGAATTTGTTTGCGATAGTCTTGGTAGTCTGGAGAATCCTGTTTGGATTTCTTTTACAGCACCAACGGATTCCATAGTGTTGGAAATTTTTCCTATGACTTGTGAAGAAATCAATGTAGGTGGACAGCTGTATAATGGATTGCAGGCGGGCATTTACAAAGCTTGTGATGCCACTGGCGAAAGAGTGCTTTATTGTATGCCTGAATGTATGAATGGACCTTTTTTAATTGGGGGTGGAGGTTTTGTAAAAGGCGATAGATACTTATTGATGCTGGATGGTTGCAAAGGTAATTTTTGCAATTTTCTGATTAAAGTAGTTAAAGGTAAGGCAAATCTAAACCTAAGTATATCAGGTGGAGTGTCCGGGGTACGTGCATTCTGTCCTGACACGCTGGAACATTTGTTCTCTTTAAGTCCCGTCTTTGGTGCAACTTCTTACAGCTGGTTTTTAAATGATACTTTAAATCAAATCACAACAGATACTATTGTTAGACTGAAGAATCTTAATTCAGGAATTTATAAGATAGCCGTAAGAGCAACCAACGAATGTGATACAACGGATGAAATATTTACGACTTTTCAGATTTTTCCAAAGTTAATTACTACAAATCAGGAAGTAAAAAAGTTTTTCAATGATTCTGTATATCGGATAAGTTTTACCATTCAGGGTGGAACAAAACCTTATAATGTGAATAAAGGTTCCGGTGTGATCGATAGCAGCACTGGTAAATTTGTTTCGGACTTTATTTTATGTAATTCATCCTATCTGGTTGAAATAATTGACCGACGAGGATGCATAACCCAAATAGCTGGATTTGAAAATTGCAATTGTACTTCTTTTGCTGGAAATTTGCCGAATGATACTATGCGCTTGTGCGAAAGTCAGAATTTGATAGGTAAAACGCTTGGAAATGAGAAAAAAGACTCAGGGGATGCAGCCATTTTTGTTCTATATACTAATTTTCAAAACCCTGTTGGAAGCATCATTAAAACAAGTAAAAATGGTGTGTTCCCATTCGATCCTATTAATTTTAAATTCAATACGCCCTATTATTTAGCACATGCCATCAGCCGAACCAATAGTCAGGGAAATATCAATTTTCTACATCCTTGTCTCAGCCTTTCAAACTCTCAGGTAATTTATTTTTTTCCAAGACCTATAGTTTCAGCAGGAGGAGATCGCTCTTTTTGTGGATTTGGCGGTGCGTTAATGGCTAGTGGAAATTTTATCAAAGGCAACTGGCGTTTAGTTTCTGGACCAGGGAATGCTTTGTTCCAAAGTAAAGACAGCTCTTTCTCAACAGTTACGGTAGACGTTCAAGGGACTTATACCTTTGCATTTGATGGTCAAAGTTTATACTGTCTTCGCAGTGATGAAGTTAAAATGCAGTTTCTGGATTCCATTAGATTTAATATTTCAGGAAAACCATTTCATTGTCCTGGACAAATAACAAGTTTGGATGCTGGAAGTGGCTATAAAACCTACACCTGGTCCAATGGGGATACCAATAGAATATTGCTGGTTTCATCTCCCGGTAATTTTTGTGTTACAGTAACAGATTTCAATAATTGTGTCGGAGTTTCATGTCTTGAAATACTGTCATCTGATGCACCGACAGCAACGGTGACCGCACCTGATTCTCTATGTACTGGAATAACCGCAGCGATTAAAGTGAACGAGAACTTTTCAACTTATTCGTGGAGTAATGGAAGTACTGATCAAGAAGTCCGGATAGATTCCGGAGGCATGTATTGTGTTACCGTTACTGCGGACAATGGGTGTAGAGATACAGCTTGCATCCAGATCACTGCACTGCCAAGAACCTTGAAAAACCTGTCAGATTCCGCATGCTTTGATACAGATTATGTATTCGGTTCTAAACCGTATAAAGTACCAGGAAATTATGAAATCATTTATCCTGGTGCCGGGCGAGGAGGTTGTGACAGCGTCATTCGATTAAATCTTTTTGCTTATCCTGTGATTGAAATAAAAGATTCCATAATCAAACATGACAAAGGTACCGGAAATGGTTCAATTTCTGTCACGCTCAAAGGGGGTGTAGGAACTTATCGGTATTTATGGAACACAGGTGATCGTACTTCCAGCATCAACAACTTAATTTCAGGAGTCTATGTACTCACTGTCAGGGACGACAAAAACTGTGTTCGTGTTTTTAGGTTTACAGTCCGGTTAGAAACAGCTTCACAGGATGTTTCATTAGACAGGGAAATAATAGTTTTTCCTAACCCATCTAGCTTGGGGCAAGAAATTTTTTGGCAATCCAGGTATCCTTTTTCACAAGCAACAATAGAGGTTTATAAAACGGATGGTACGATGGTTTACAAAGAGCAATTTTCATACATTAAAGAATTAACTCCTTATAATTTAAACTTTAATTTTGATTCGGGAGTTTACCTTTTGCGCTTTATTTCAAATGACGGGTACCGAAGACTTAAAAAGTTAGCAGTAATAAATAAATAAATAGAAGAATTATGTGGAGAGTTTTAGTCGTATGGATGATATTAGTGTTTCCTTTGGTTTCCATTTTTTCACAAAATGCAATTAAGCTCACCAAATTAACCGGCGGACTTTCAATTCCGGTTTATTTGTGTCATGCAGGTGATGACCGGCTCTTTGTCATTGAAAAAGCCGGAAAAATTAGAATTCTTAACAATGGAATTGTTTCTCCTGTTCCATTTTTGGATATCGTAAATAAGGTAAATTCACGTGGAAATGAACAGGGTTTACTCGGCTTGGCATTTCATCCTGATTTTAAAAATAATGGTTTGTTCTATGTGAATTATAATAATAAAATTTCAGTGGGGCAGACTGTAATAGCGGAGTATAAGGTATTTTCCAATAACCCGAATAAAGCGGATAGTTTAAGTGAACGCATACTGCTTACCATTGATCAACCATATTCCAATCACAATGGTGGTTGTATGCATTTTGGAAAAGATGGTTACCTATACATCGGAATGGGAGATGGGGGCAATGGTGGAGATCCTCAAAACCACGGCCAGAATCCAAAAAGTTTGTTGGGTAAGATGTTGCGAATTGAAATTGGAACAAGTTCTACTTATCAGATTCCACCAAGTAATCCATTTGTGAATGATCCTGATGTTTTGGACGAAATCTGGGCAATAGGAGTCCGCAATCCGTGGAGATTCAGCTTTGATAGATTGACTGGAGATATGTGGATTGGCGATGTAGGACAGGGTAACTGGGAGGAAGTGGATTTTGAAGAAAGTGGTTCAGGAGGAGGCAGAAATTATGGTTGGCGTTGCTATGAAGGAAACAAAGATTTTAATACAACAGGATGCAGCCCAAAAAACAAATTTACTTTTCCCATCCATGAATATTTTTCTGATGAAAATAATTTAGGTTGTTCAGTTACCGGTGGCTATGTATATCGTGGTAGCAAACATCCTTCACTTTATGGAACCTACATTTATGGAGATTATTGTAGTGGTTACATTTGGGGAATCAACCAAAAAGCAGACAAAACCTTTGAAAACAAAACACTTTATAAATTCAACAGAAGTCAGATTTCATCTTTTGGAGAAGATGTAAATGGAGAATTGTATTTGATTGCAATTGCTGAAGGTGCAGTGTATAAAATTGCAGATACCTGTAATCTACCTGCAATTCAATTTTTAACCAAGAACCCATTATGTCCGACCAGCACGGATGGACAAATTACCATATCTAACCCAAACCCAACTTACACATATAAATGGAGTACCGGAGACAGCAGTGCTGTTCTGGAAGGTTTAGGTCCAGGAAAATTTTCATTGACAATCACAAGTGGTATCTGCAGCATAGAAGGTGCCGTAGAACTTAAAAGCCCAATACCTGATACAGCATGCATTACTCCTGTTTTTGTCAATGAGATTTGTGAAAATGATTCTGCCATATTGATCGCCTGTGATGCACTCAATGCTGCCAGCTATATCTGGGAAAAAGACAGTGTAGTAATTAGGGACAAGCTAAGTAAAAGAATTTATGTAAATGCTTCCGGAAAATATTCAGTCCAATTTGTAGATACTAATGGTTGTATCTCTTTTCATTCAGGAGAAATTGAAATAATTGTACACCCATCACCGGACAAACCTATAATAATCCAATCCGGAGATACTTTGTTTGCCCCATCAGGTTATAATGCTTACCGTTGGTTCTTAAATGAACAATTGCTTGGCGGAAGTACGGTCAATCAATGGGTTATCACCCAAAAAGGAAGCTACCGTGTAAGTGTAATTGATTCAAATAATTGTGAATCTCTATCCTCTGAACCTTTGTACATCATTCCTCTCGGAGTGGTGAATAATTTTGAAAAACCAATTGGTGTATTCTCATCAGGAGAAAAGAATCATTTCGTATGTTTGGTAAATTCTGATCTCGAGTTTCCCCTTAATTATCAAATTTTGGATGCCCAGGGAAAACCGGTGAGACAGAAAGTGAATTTGTTAGAAAAAACACAGCAATTTAATTTTGAATTGACGAAAGAACCATCAGGAATCTACTTCCTAAAAGTTCAAGACCGTTTCGGTAAAATAATTGGAAGTGTGAGGGTGTTTAAAAATTAGATTATATCTAACTATTGGAATAATAAATCAGCCAGTCAGATATTTTATATTTTTTATTAACGCTAAAGCCCTTTGACCATTCTGTGTATGATCTCTTTGACCGGAAGGATCTCATGAATGAAATCTATTGTAGGGCCGGCACACCAGACATTTTGATAACTTGCAGAAAATGCAGCTTTGGATAATTTATTCATACCATTCCTGTAAACTAAAATCTTAAACCACTTTTTCAGAGTTTTATTCTTACTTAATATTTGCTCCAACCAGTTTTGACGGGTTCCGATTTTTTGCACATACGGAGTATTAATCACGGTGCAGGGTACACCACTTAACTTGGTCGTTTTTACAATGTCTTTAGAACTATACTCTACACATGCTTTTTTGTATTCTTTGCTGACCGGAGACTCAACAGAAGCAATAAATGGAGTTCCTACAGAGACACCACAAGCGCCAAGCGCAAGCATTCGTTTGATTCCATCAGCATTACCTACACCTCCTGCATTGATGATAGGAAGAGATGGAAAAGCTTTGACCAACTGAGGGATAAAATCTTCAGGATTTAAAATTCCACAATGTCCCCCTGCCTGATTATTGACTGCAATTAACGCATCTGGTTTGAAAGCAGCAGCTTTATATGCATATTCCATGTCTGAAACATCGCAAAAAACTTTAATGCCGAGAGGGCGACAGGCATCTATAACGATAGCGGGACTACCAAGAGAAGTAATGATAAAAGGAACCTTATATTCTAAACAGGTTTTAAGTTGTTGCGGTAGTTTATAATTAGAACGGTTTACGATTAGATTAATACCATACGCTTTATTCATGGATTTCAATTCCTCTAAAGCAATCCTAAACTCTTTATCGCTGCGGTAATTTAACGCAGGAATTACACCTGCAATTCCCGAATCCGCAGCAGACTTTACCATAGCTACATTAGATACTAAAAACATCGGTGCCATAATAATCGGATATTGAATTCCGAGCATCATGGTAAGTTTGGTTTCCATAAAATTAAATTAGCTTAATAGGCCCATTTGAGATAAGTGGTCCCCCAGGTAAATCCTCCGCCAAATGCGGTCAAAAGTATGTTATCTCCTTTTTTTAATTTCGGCTCCCATTCCCATAAACATAAGGGTAATGTACCTGAAGTAGTATTGCCATATTTGTGTATGTTGATCATAACTTTTTCAGGGTCAAAATTCAATGCATCTGCAACCCCGTTGATGATTCGGATGTTTGCCTGATGCGGTACAAGCCAATCTATCTGATCAATGGTGAGTTCGTTTCTTTCCAATACACGTTTGATAGTATCTACCATCCCGGTAATGGCAGCTTTGAAAACCGTCTTGCCCTCCTGGTAAACGTAATGTTCACCACGCGCAACGGTCTCTGCACTTGCGGGGCGAAGAGAACCTCCGGCTTTCATGTGAAGATATTCACGACCGGAACCATCTCCCCTAAAAATACTGTCTATAATCCCATTTCCCTCCTCATCAGGTTCTAACAAGACTGCACCTCCACCATCTCCAAAAATAATGCAGGTAGCACGGTCTGTATAATCAATGATAGAGGACATGACATCCATTCCTATCACTATTACTTTCTTGTAGGTCCCAGATTCTATGAATTTTGAACCAGTGGTCAGACCATATAAAAAACCTGAGCAAGCTGCATGGATATCAAAACCAAAAGCATTCTTGATTCCGACTTTGTCACATATTGTATTTGCTGTATCCGGGAAAACCATATCACCTGTAATGCAACAACAAATGACCAACTCAATTTCATCCGCGGAAGTGTTCGTTTTTTTTAAAAGTTTTTCCACCATGATTTTTCCCATGTCAGATGCGCCCTTTCCGGGTTCTTTTAAAATATGTCTTTCCTTTATACCGGTTCTGGAAGTAATCCATTCATCTGTTGTATCTACCATTTTTTCCAGCTCTGCGTTGGTCAGGATATAATCCGGTACATAGCCCTGGATTCCTTTGATGGCGGCACGTCTTTTCTGCATGGTAAGGATTTGGCCGCAAAGATAACTAATGTGCCAGAATTGTTTGGGCAAGTTGTGGATCACCCAATTGTCTCCCTAGTATAAAAGCCCAGAAAAACATTATTATATTAAATAAATTTGTAACATATAAAACACAGTAATACAATAATTAAAATATTAAATAATATTATATTTAATTACAATTTTTTCTTTTGGCATGCAATTTGTGAGAATATCATTGTTTGTAATCAACATTATACAAATTATAAAAATTTATAATATGAAATTTTCACTTTTGTTTTCGATCTTATCGTTTGTGTTCCTTACCAATACACAACTCCGTGCAACAGTATTTTTTGAAGGTAGTCTCCAGGCAGCTAAAGAAAAGGCAAAAAATGAAAGCAAAATTTTGATGCTTAAGTTTGGTGCAAAATGGTGCCTACCATGTCGTTTTATGGATAAAAATGTTTTTACAGATCAGCAAGTCATAGAAGTTTTAACTAAAAATTCAGTGGCCATGGATATAGACATCGATGACGCCGGAGGAATAATTCTGAAAGAAAAGTTTAATGTCAAATTATTACCAACCATCCTTGTTTTTCATCCGGATGGAAGAATAATAGATCGACGGGAAGAATCACTTAACGTAGAAAAATTTGGCGAGTGGATAAATGACTTGGTTGATCAGTTTGATATTAATCCAGTTGTGGTTAATAAAGAAATTAACACATCCTCCACTGTCCAGGATGAAGAGGCTTTTTTCGCTCAAAGGGATAAAGCATTGTCCGCCAAAAGTGAAGAAAATGTGGATTATAAAGAAGAATCTGAACCTGCATCCAGTTATGGTCTTACTGGCCAATTTTATATACAAACAGGGGCTTATAGCAGATTTGAAAATGCACAGATTGAAGCAAACAGACTGGATAAATTATTTAATCAGGATGCCAGTATTCTTGAAGAACAACTGCAAAGTGGAAAAACAATTTTTAAAATTGCTTTGGGTTCTTTCATCACTGAAGAGGAAGCTAATTTGTTCCTTCAAAATTTGGAAAAACATTCTGTGAAAGGGTTGATCCGTAAAATAGAATATTAATGACGGCTCATTTTATCATAAAAAACATCGGCAATCTGCTGATGTGCAGTGAATATCCTGTTCTTTTTAAAAAGGGGCAGGATATGTCTGTTATACCATCTTTTGCCAATGCATGGCTCAAAGTGAGTGACGGCCTAATAGAAGATTATGGTTCCATGGATAAATTTGAAACAAAAAATATCCATGTAATAGATGCTGAGGGTGCTTTGGTTCTTCCCGCATTCGTGGATTGTCACACCCATTTGGTTTTTGCAGAGACAAGAGAACTCGAATTTGTTGATCGGATCAGAGGTTTAACTTATCAGGAAATAAGCGCACGGGGAGGGGGTATTCTCAACTCTGCGCTCAAATTGGCAGCTATGTCTGAAGAAGAACTTTTTCAAAAGTCAAAAGTCAGATTAGAATACGCCATGAATCTAGGCACTGGATGTATTGAGATAAAAAGTGGCTATGGTCTTTCATTTGACCAGGAAATTAAAATTCTTCGGGTGATCAAAAGATTGAAAGAAGAGTTTGAAATTCCAATCAGGGCTACTTTTCTTGGCGCACATTCGTATCCACTGGAATACCGAAACAACCATCAGGGTTACTTGAATATCCTTGTGGACGAAATGCTTCCATATATTGCTGAGCATAAACTTGCAGATTATTGCGATGTTTTTTGCGAACAAGGATTTTTTAGCCCGGAAGAAACTGACCTAATATTAAAAGCTGCATCACAATATGGAATTAAACCGAGGATTCATACGAATCAATTTACCCATTCGGGAGGGATAGGAGTTGCCTTAAAACACCAGGCTATTTCTGTGGATCATTTGGAGGTATTGGATGATTCTGAAATTAACCAATTACTAAATGTTCGGACTATACCTGTAGGCTTACCTGCAGCAGCCTTTTTTATGAATCTCGAATACCCTCCTGCAAGAAAAATGATTGAATCTGGCTTGGGTTTAGCTATAGCAACTGATTACAACCCCGGAACATCACCATGTCCAGATCCTACACTCACTTTTGCACTCTCCTGCATAAAGATGCGTTTATTACCGGAAGAGGTATTAACGGCCATGACCATAAATGCCGCTTGCGCACTTGAATTTCAGGATATCGTCGGGAGTATAGAAAAAGGAAAGCTGGCTCAGTTGATAATTGCCAAACCTGGCGTATCTTTGGCTCAGATTCCATACGGAATTTCGTCAAACTGGATAAACCGCGTCATTTTAGGAAGGGCCTAAGCACATTTTTAGCAACTTGCAGAATATTCATGCTCTTAATGCGTTGTTAAGGTAACCTTTCCCTATTCACCTCAAGTTTAGTTGTTATATCTTTGCCAAATTGAATTCGTAAAACGATGCGTCTTAACCGTTTATATCTATACCCTTCGATTATTTTGATACTGAATGTCACCTTATTGTGGTTCGGGTCAGGTACTTTAAATGCCCAGCAAGACAGTTGTGTTTTAGTGGATATGGTAACCAAAAATGGGGACAAGGGAGCTGAAGTTTGCATAGAAGTCAGGTTATTTAATTTTAAGGACATTAGTGCTTTTCAGTTTTCTGTAAATTACGATCCAAAAGTAGTTGTCCCATCCAGTATTCGAAATTTAAACCCTACCTTAGTGGGTTTCGGACAAACAAACGCTCGAATCGATACAGCAAAGGCGGCTATCATTTGTTTATGGGATGACCCAAACGCTCAAGGACAAACTTTGCCGGATGGTTCTGTTTTGTTTGAAATTTGCTTCAAATTAATAGGCGCTCCCGGAGCTTGTTCCCCGGTTTTTCTTTCCAACAGACCCACATCCATTGAATTCCTTAAAAAAATTGGGGTAGATGACGTAGTGTATTGCGTAGCAGATAAAGATCCTTCCGATCAGATAAAAATTCAAATTCCCACCGGACTTTGTGTGATTCATAATGCTTGTGGAACATTGAATAATACTGGGTCTATTACTTTAAAGGCATGGGGAGGTCAAGCTCCGTATACCATTACCTCTACCAATGCGCCCAATGGCAATGGCGTTTTAGCAATGGGAGGGGATTGTTTAATTGTAAACAATTTGCCACCGGGGACTTATGATTTTAATGTTAAAGATGCTTCAGGTAAAGACACAAATCTCGTTGTTCGGGTTTTGGCAGCTCCATCCATTACCATAAGAAACGACATCACCTATACTCGCGAACCCAGTTGTTATAATAAAAATGATGGAAGGATAGGCTTGATCCTTGGCGGTGGGGTTGGGAATTTATTTGTAGGCATCCAGCCCATTAATTCGTATGGAAAAACCAGAGAAACAGGCTTGTACGCAGGTAAATATACAATTACAGTCACAGACAGTTTTGGCTGTACCGCAACATTGGATACATTCTTAAGGGCAGACACCCTTTTTGCCAATATTGCAATAGACAAAGAGTCTACATGTGCTGGAAGTTGTGATGGACAGGTTACAGTAACTGCAAGAGGAGGGACCCCTTTTCTTGGTGGAAGGTATAACTATATTTGGCCGTCAAACCCGGCTGCAAATTGTTTGCCGGGTGTCAGTTGTTCCAACAATATGGTTTGCGATTCACAAATTGTAATTGTACAGGACAGGCATAAATACATTCTAAATACCTATGGTTGCTCCGATACCATAAAGTTTGCTGTAGCCAGTTCTGGTGAATTATCCGATTCATCAATTATCGATAGTGTTCGGTGTTTTGGCGAAGCAAATGGCAGAATTACTGTTTTCGCCAAGTCTAAAGGAAAATTAAATTTACCCCTGACTTTTACTTTGATCAATAGTGGAGGGAATATGATACCTGGAGGCATAACAGTACTAAATCAATATACAAGTCCCGGGCTTGCTGCAGGTACTTATTATCTTAATATTACCGACAGTCTGGGCTGTATGCTAAATGATACTTTGTTTGTTCACCAGCCTGATGTATTAGAAATTATAGAAAATGCTTTGGATACTACAGAATCATGTAGCCCTGGAATGGACGCTCTAATAGACCTTCGGGGTTTTGGAGGTACAATGTCTTACCGTTTTTTATGGGATTTCCAGGGATCCAGTTCTCCCAGACTTACTGGTATAAGTGCAGGTACATATTCTGTTACCCTCACAGATGCTAAGGGATGCAGGGTATCGAAGGTTTATACCGTAACCAAGCCAACAGGACCCACCGTTACAGGATTCAACAATGTGAATGTCATATGCCCTGGGGACTCTTCCGGTTGTGTTGAAGTCCTTTTTACAGCAGGTTCTGCAGCTGTAAATTCATTTCAATGGAATGTGCCAGGAAGCGCAGCAAGAATCTGTATGCTTCCCGCAGGAAATTATAATGTAACCATTACTGACCAGAATGGCTGTAGTGATACTGCATCCACGAGAATTAATCTATCCGGAAACCCAATAACCATTGATTCTGTTGTTCTTCAAAATCCTTCATGTCCAAATAAGGCAGATGGCCTTATTATTGTTTTTGCTAGAGGAGGCTCTGGTTTGTTGCAATACAGTTGGAATATCGGCGGAAATTCACAGGTAAATACCAACCTTAAAGCTGGTCAATATATTGTTACTATTGATGATATTGGTGGCTGTCCTCCTCTAACGGATACCTTTACTCTGGTTGATCCCCCACGTCCTCAGATCCAAATTTCTGGGCTTGTCAGTCCTAATTGTTCGGGATCTGCTTCTTGCGACGGACAAGCCATTGTCACTGTGACAACCATGGATACATTGGTCACGGTAAACTGGTCCAGCGGTGAACAAACGTTGTACAATTCAAATCAGAGGATTTTCAGAGACACGGCAATTGCATTATGTTCAGGGCAGCAATTTGCGATAATTTCCATCAATAATCTTTGTTCAGATACAATTTACTTCAATGTGCCGGCTGCAGTCCCAATCAGTATAGATTCAACTAAACTGGTGTTAAGTCCTCCAAGTTGCTATGGTCTAAGCGATGGCAGAATTACCGTTGCAGCAAAAGGTGGAATGGGACCGTATACCTTCAGATGGTTGAATAGTGGAACCACAGGTCCGGTATTGGCGGGAATAAGGGATGGCTATTATTATGTGAACATCACAGATAACAAGGGGTGTATACATCTGGATTCAATAAGGCTGAGAGAACCGGATTCTATAAAAGTACAAGTAATTCAGGGATCAACACTTGATGTAAGCTGTGCAGGTTTAAACGATGGCCGAATTACAACTGTGTGGAGCGGTGGAGCTAAAGGAAAAGGAACCTTTGTTTGGAGTCCCAATGTTGGTCAGGACTCAGTGCTTACCGGTCTTTCTGCCGGAACTTACAACCTTACCGTTATAGACGCGAATAACTGTACAGGAACAGTATCCTATACCATTCTTGAACCTTCTCCAATTGTGGCTAATTTTATGCCCATCGATACTCCTTTTTGTGCAGATGACCAGCAGCTTTTTACGGTGTTGTCCGCCACAGGTGGTGCAGGACCTCAATACAGGTTCACCATTCAGAATGGCGCGCCTAATCAATTTGGCGAATTGGTTCCATTGTTTTCAGGAGTTTATTCCATTTCTGTGTACGATAAGAATGGATGTAAAATAGATACGACGATTGTCATTCCTAATCCTTATAATAATTTATCAGTTGAATTTGGACAAGATTTCGATACCATTCAGCTTGGAGATAGTCTGAGACTTATCGGTAAAATAAATTCTCAAGCCCGCATTGATTCTGTCATTTGGACACCGAGAAATTTCGTGAGCACTCCTGACTCTGAAGTAAGTTTTGTTACTCCAAATGCAAATACCATGTTTACATTGGTAGTGGTCGATGAAAATGGCTGTACGGCAAGTGATAAGATCACTGTAATTGTTGAAAATAACCGAAAGCTGTTTGTGCCAAATGCAATTAGTCCTAATAATGATGGGGTGAATGATTATTTTGATATTACCGCCGGCCCGGATGTAGATAAAATTGAATTCGTTGATATTTTCGACCGTTGGGGTGCCAATCTTTATCATCTTGAGAATCCTAATATCAGTGGCGGAATTGTAAGCACCTGGGATGGAACATTTAAGTCAAAGCCAATGAATCCAGGAGTCTATGTTTATTCTGTCGGAGTCCTATTTAAGGACGGTTATAAGTTGGTTTACCGGGGAGACATTACCATAGTTAGGTAATCCATTATGAGTTAACTTGATTTTTCTTAAGCTACGATTTACTTAAGTAAAAATAAGGCTCCTTTGGACTGGTATTTTTCCCCTTTGCATTGATAGGAAATACGGTAATAATAGCTACCGGGATTTAATGGTTTATTTTTATAGGTGCCATCCCATTTTACTTCAGGGTCCTCTGTGTGAAAGATAATGGAACCATTACGATCCAAAATATCAAAAGTGAAAAGTTTTTCAATGAGGTAATAATTGCTGATTCCAAATCCCTCATTTAAACCATCCTGATTTGGCGTAAATGCACTTGGAAACCTGATTTCTGCACATTGCAATTTTTCTTTATCAACCACTCGCACCAGCACGTTATCGGTAATACTGCACCCGGAAATATCAAATCTTGCCTGGTATCTTGTTTCAACCACAGGAGAAGCCAATGGGCCGGGAATACTAGGGTTGTCAAGTGAAACTGTGGGCATCCAATTGATATTGCCCGGACAGTTACTCTCCGAACGAAGTAAAAATTGATCTCCTAAAAATATCAAAGTATCTTCTGTGAGAATTTTTTGTTGAGGCTTGTACATAGAAATTACAGCAGGGCCATTGAACCCATAATTAGCTAGAATAATGTTATCCATTTTACCTGAGGCACTAACCAGATTGGAAGGAACGCATGCAGATCCATTAATAGTGAGTGGATATTTGTTTTCCAGATTGATAAGGTTTGGTGCTATTTCTCGATCTTTTTCTACGCCATTTACAAATACCCTGAAATCAATTCCATTTTTACTGAGACATATTGTTTGCCAACAACTACCCGGGTCGGCTTTTGCTTCTAGAAATATATTTTCATCGATACCTTCCCTTACATTAAATTGGAAAACCGAATCTTTAGCCCGATAACTTATGCGTAGGTTAGTATCTGCATTGCATTGTGCTGCCTTACTGAAAAGGTCCATTTCCCCGCTGAAAATCCCTGGAAGAAACGAAAAGCAAAGAGAATAATCATTTCTGAAAAATGAATCCAATGTCACAGGCAATTCAATTTTCTGTCCATTGAGGATCACCGCCTCATCTTCTATTCCACAATCACAATTCAGCGCAACGGAATTCTTTAAATCTCCCGCATTGCTTTGATTTGCGGTTAATCCACAATTTTTAAAAGCATATTTAACCAATACCTGTTGTGCTTTGGGTTTGAATGGTATAAGTAACAACCCGATAAATAGGGAGAAAACTCCTGCATACTTTCTCATAAGGCCAAAGTTAAGTCAAATATTATTATCTTTTGGTCTGGCCCTTTCATTAAAAACTCACTTATCTTTGCAAATGGTTATAAAACAGCTTTCAGCATGTTAAGTAAAATATTGTCGAGACCTAAGAATCCTGAAGAGGAGCAGGCTGAAATGAGTTTTTTAGATCATTTTGATGCTTTGAGAAAGCATTTGTTCAGAGCGTCTTTTTATGTAATCACTGCAACCGTCCTGATCTTTTTCCAAAAGAAATTTATTTTTGATACCATCATTCTTGGTCCAACAAGGTCAGATTTTCCTACTTTCAGATTTTTTTGCTGGCTATCAGAATGGACTTGTTTTAAAGTTATTCCGCCACAAATATTCACAAGGGAATTATCAGAGCAACTTACAGTCCATTTAATGGTTAGTTTTTTTTTAGGTTTGATTATTGCTTTCCCCTTACTCGTTAGAGAGATTTGGCTTTTTGTAAAGCCCGGTTTATACGAAAAAGAGCGGAGAGCTACCAGAGGAGTTGTTGAAGTTTGTTCTCTGCTTTTTCTCACTGGAGTCATATTCGGATATTTTATTATTGCTCCGTTTTCCATAAGCTTTTTATCCTCTTATCAGGTAAGTGAGTCCATTCAGGCATCGGCAACTTTGAGTTCAATCGTAGACTCTATGATTATGTTTACCATGTCGACGGGTTTGGTTTTTGAACTTCCTATGGGCGTCTATTTTTTAGCAAAGCTGGGCATCATGGGACCCGAATTTATGAGAACATATCGCAGACATGCCATTGTAGTAATTTCTATTGTTGCAGCTATAATTACACCACCGGATGTAACTTCCATGGTTTTGGTTGGTCTTCCACTCTGTTTGTTATACGAAGTCAGTATCATTGTAGCCAAAAGGGTTTATCCAAAAGAAACTGAAGTCACCAATTACTCTGACAATTCTTCTTTTAAATGATGCTATGAACAGGATATCTTCAAATGCCACTTTGTTTTTTGTTATTTTTTTACCGACATTTTGGTTGGTTTTTTTTGGAAGTCTTGGTCTGGGGCTGATGATGAGTTCTGCAGAAGATATTAGTTTTACCTCAGCCTCTTTACTCAAGATTACCTACTTGGTATTTTTTATTGGCTTTGGTTTAATTATTTATTTTACTTTATTACGCCTTAAGCGAATAGAAATGGATGCCAATTTTCTATACGTAACAAATTATTTAAAAACAATTAAAGTTCCATTGCACGCAGTAAGTGAACTACATGTAAAATCACTCTTTTTCAGATCAGTGGGAAGAATTACATTTAATTATAGATCTTCCTTTGGCAGGAAAGTTTATTTTTTATGTAACACAGAACACTTCGATTTTTTGAAAGCACAAATTGAAAAGCTAAGTTTTAAAAGTACTGTGCACGATTAATTATATCCTGAATTTATACAGTTACTTTACTTTTTAATCTGATAATTGGACAGATCATCTCTTCCATTGAAATGCCCCCATGTTGAAAAGTATTTTTGTAATAATTCAAGAAGTGGCCATAATTGTTTGGGTAGAGGAAATAGCCCCTGTCCTTCGCAAAAATAAAAGTAGAAGATAAATTTGGTCTTGGAAGACCAACCAGTTGAGGTTCCCTGATTTCCAATACTTCTTTTTTATCGTAACTTAAATTCTTGCCAACTTTATACCGTAGGTTCGATGTGGTTTCCTTATCTGCAATTACGCGAATAGGATCTTGAACTCTAATGGTGCCATGATCGGTTGTAATGATTAGTTGTACCGGTAGTTCAGCAATTTTTTGTAATGCAGCCCAAAGTGGCGAATGAAGGAACCAACTTTTAGTTAAGGAACGGTAGGCAATTTCATCAGACGCAAGTTCTTTCAAAACTTCCATTTCTGTCCTTGCATGGGAAAGCATATCTATGAAATTATATACGATAACCGTAAGATCATTATTCAACATATTGATGGATTGATCCAGTAATTGTTTGGCTTTTGTGGTGTTGGTTATTTTAATGTATTCATGCTTTAAATCCCGTTTGATCATTCTTTTAATTTGCGAATTCATGAGGTCGGGTTCTTTAAGATTTTTACCTCCCTCATCATTATCGTTCAGCCACCAATCAGGATATAATTTTTCGATTTCAGATGGCAACATCCCTGCAAAAATTGAGTTTCTGCTGTACTGAGTCGTTGTCGGTAAAATACTGTAGAAATAATCTTCTTCTTCAATTCTGAATTTTTCAGAAATTATGGGTTCTATAATTTTCCACTGATCATATCTTAAATTATCCAACAAAATGAAAAAAGTTGGCAGCTTGTCATTCAAATGCTGAAAAACTTTGTTCAACATCAAATTGTGTGACATAGTGGGAGCGTCAGCATCTCTTTTAAACCAGGAGGTATAGGTATTCAGAATAAATTTTGAGAATTCTACATTTGCCTCCTTCTTTTGTTGGTTCATGATGTCTTGAATATGTGGATCATTGGATTGGTCCAATTTTAATTCCCAATGGATCAATTTTTTATATAGGTCCACCCAACTGGCATAATTCTGTTTTTCAGAAATCTCCATAAATAATTGGCGAAAAGCAATCTGATAATCAAGACTGTTTTTTTCGGAAACCAAGCGCTTATTGTCTATTAATTTTTTTATAGTCAGAAGCAATTGATTTGGATTTACAGGTTTGATTAAATAATCTGCAATTTGGCTACCAATAGCCTCCTCCATAATATTTTCTGCTTCGTTCTTTGTAACCATAACCACAGGCATCAAATATCCTTTCGATTTTATTTGTGTCAGGGTCTCAAGACCGGAAATCCCTGGCATCGACTCATCAAGAAAAATGATGTCGTAGTTTGGATCTTCTTTAAGATGTTCTAATGCATCAAATCCATTGGAGAGCGTTTTAATACTGTAACCTTTTTTCTCTAGAAAGAAAATCTGTGGTTTTAAATGCTCCATCTCATCGTCAGCCCATAAAATTTTAATCTTGTCCATGTTTTTTAATGTGGTGAATACTGGTTAATTAGAAGAAAAGAAGCAATGGCATTTGGTATAGTTCACGAATTTAGGCATCTTTGACTGGCAATGCCTGTGTTTGACGCATGCTGAATAAACATTACTCTAAATTATAAAAATAGCAATTGTCGTCCATTAAGATTTTCAACGATCCGGTTTATGGTTTTATTACAGTTCCAAGAGGTATTGTGCTTAATTTAATTGAGCATCCATATTTTCAAAGACTTCAAAGGATAAGGCAATTGGGCTTGTCGCACTATATTTATCCGGGTGCAGTCCATTCCAGATTCCATCATGCACTTGGAGCCTATCATCTGATGACCAGTACTTTGCATAATTTAAAATTAAAAGGCATTCCCATCAGTACGGAAGAATTTCAAGCGGCTCAAATTGCTATTCTTTTACACGATATCGGTCACGGTCCCTTTTCTCACGTACTGGAACATACCATTGTGTCTGTTCCCCATGAGGAAATGACTTTAAGAATGATGGAAGAACTTAATCTTGAGTTTGATGGCGCTTTGGATCTTGCCATTAAATTGTTTAAGAATGAGTATCCCAGACCTTTTTTACAACAATTAATCAGTAGTCAATTGGATATGGATCGATTGGATTATCTGAACCGGGATAGTTTTTTTACCGGAGTGGCAGAAGGGGTCATAGGTTATGATCGGTTGATACTGATGATGGATGTGGTAGACAATCAGTTGGTCATTGAGGAAAAAGCAATTTATTCCATTGAAAAATTCTTAACCTCAAGAAAGATCATGTATCTACAGGTATATATGCATAAAACTGCCTTGTCTGCTGAGAGCATGCTTATTTTATTTTTAGATTTAATTAGAAAATCAAAAAATAAACCAAACGTATCAGCCGCACTTAATTTTTTCTTACAAAATAATGAATTTGACAGCACTTTAGAAGGGCAAAAAATATTGATTGAAAACTATACCAATATTGATGATGTGGATATTTGGTTTCTTCTTAAATCCTGTTTGGATTCAGAAGATTCGGATATTAAAAATCTGGCAAAAGGACTGATTAACCGTCGTCTTTTTAAAATTCGAATACAGGATGCCCCATTAGAAGGTATTTTAGGCTCAAGTGGATTGGACATTCAAGAGCATTACCGGAATAGCTCCTCTTTATTTGAGGTCAGACAAGATTCTTTTGAATTCATCCCATACAATCAGCATGATGGTGAAATTTTAATCAAAACTAAAGAGGGAAATTTAGTTCCTTTTTCAAGTATTCCCAATATGCAACACCTTCAAACTCCAGTAAAAAAGTACTTTGTTACCATACCTCATTTTTAAATTAAACTAAATTCATTGGGCCGAAAACCCTTTTCATTTTCTGAGTTGCTTACTGGGTTGAATTGTGATTTAAGTTCTAACATATTATAAATTTTCATAATTTGTTGACATCCATAAATAATACCAACTTCTTTTAGAGACTGATTAAATATAATCTTTTACTTTTGGTTGAACAATTTAATTATGGTACTTAGGGATAAACAGGTCGAGTCGTTGCTTTACAAAGAGCTCCACAGACAAAGAAATGGCATAGAGTTAATCGCATCTGAGAATTTTGCAAGCCTGCAGGTAGTCCAATCCATGGGATCCTGGCTTACCAATAAGTATGCTGAAGGATACCCTGGTAAACGGTATTATGGAGGCTGTGAGGTGGTAGATGAAGTAGAAGACTTGGCCAGAACAAGATTGTGTCAGTTGTTTGGAGCGGAATATGCTAACGTTCAGCCACATTCAGGTGCACAAGCAAATGCTGCTGTGCAAATTGCCTTGTTAAATCCGGGAGATACCATTATGGGACTCAACCTTGCGCATGGCGGGCATCTTACCCATGGATCACCCGTGAATATGAGCGGTAAATACTATAAAGTAGTAAGTTATGGGGTGGAGGAAGAGACCGGGAGAGTGAATATGGATACTGTAAGGGAAACAGCTCTGGCGAATAAACCTAAACTGATTATTTGTGGGGCTTCGGCCTATTCCAGAGACTGGGATTATAAATCTTTCCGGGCAATCGCGGATGAAGTTGGAGCCATCCTAATGGCTGATGTTGCCCATCCGGCAGGACTAATTGCCAGTAAATTACTCAATGACCCCATTCCCCATTGTCATATTGTAACTTCAACCACACATAAAACTTTGCGTGGTCCAAGAGGGGGGATCATTATGGTTGGAAAGGACGTTCCAAACCTGATTGGTAAAACGGATAAAAAAGGCAAGCTGTTGCCGTTTTCCACCATATTGAATAGTGGGGTATTCCCAGGCACTCAAGGTGGCCCCCTGGAACATATCATTGCTGCTAAAGCGATTGCTTTTGGAGAAGCTCTTGAACCTGATTTCAAGGCTTATTCACAGCAGGTCATCCGCAATGCGCAGGCATTTGCGAAAACATTTGTGGATCTGGGGTATCAGATTGTATCGGGTGGTACGGACAATCATTTATTTCTTTTGGATCTAAGAAACAAAGGAGTAACCGGAAAGGAAGCAGAAGAATTGTTAATACATGCGGCCATTACCACCAATAAAAATATGATTCCATTCGATCCTCAGCCACCGATGACCACTTCAGGGATAAGGTTGGGAACTCCTGCCATGACATCAAGAGGATTTAAAGAACATGATTTCATTCAGGTCGCACATTGGATGAATGAAATACTTTCTAATAAATCTAACCCGGGCTTTATTGAAAAGCTAAAAGTGGAAATCAATAAATTTGTGACAAATTTTCCCTTATACCCCGATATCAATCCATGAAGAAGTAACTTCTTCAGGATATCCGACCTCCTCTAAAGTCAGACCTTGTGCCGGTACACTCCAGCTCTTGTCTATTTGCTTTTTGGCTTGTATCTGAGACAGTATGGTTTCACGATTGATTTTCTCTAAAGAATAATTCATACAACAACCTACAATCAGTCGTACCATACCCCGTACAAATCTGTTTGCTGCAATGTGATATTCATAAACTCCTGGCTCAGGATTGAGCCATTTGGATTCAATTATTTTACATTCAAAATGATTCAAACCTGAATTTGATTTGGTAAAAGATGAAAAATCATGCGTCTGTAAAATAAGTCTTGCTATTTCATCCAGTCTGTTAAATTGAATCCGACTTTCGTTTAAAAAATGATAGCAATAATTTCTTAAAAATGGATTTTTTCGGGTTTGCAGTCGATAAATATACTTCCTCTTATTTGCATCAAATCTTGAGTGAAAATCTGCCCCGGCCTGAAACATTCTGTTGACCGAAATATCCCAGGGTAATATAGAATTTAAATGATATAAATTTATTTTTTCCAGCGCGGAATCTTCTAAATCCAAGTGCACATAAAATTGCTTTGCATGTACTCCGGTATCTGTCCTTCCACAGCCTATTATATTCATGCTCGTGCCGGTGAGAATACTTAATTTTTCTTCCAATACTTGTTGTACCGTTCCACCTCCGGTTTGCTTTTGCCAACCCAGAAATGATGTCCCATCATAAGAAATTTCTAATCCGATTCTCAAATTATTTTTTGCAAGATTAATCAATAATAAAATAAAAAGGAGCAGAAAAATCCGCTCCTTTTAAAATTAATTGATTTTAGTTTTAACCGATAATTGAGTTATCTCTAGCAACTGAATGCGCATACATAAGCGCCGCCCCAGCAAGAGACAGATCCTTCAAAAACATGGAGGTCGCAGGTTGCTCCTGGTTGGTAAAGCCACTGAAATGAAGTAGAAATACAAATAAAAAAAGCATTACCGAAAGTAATACTGCGGCTAGTTTGTCGTATTTTCCAAGAAATACGCTGACGGCAAACAGGATCAAACATGTTCCGGTAATGTAAATGATAATTTTCCCTCCGAATGGGGCCATACCCGCCATGGCATCAGCACCTAGAAAATGAAAGACCCCAAAAACGAGCATGGGGATGGCAAATAAATATTTGCCTAGTCCGGTAATTGCTTGCATAATTTTGATTTTTAAATGTTTGAAGAAATAAGTTTATGCAATATATGATGAAATCAAAATATATACAATCTTTAAAATATTAATTTTAAATAAAGTTTTATATATATAATAAAAATATAATATATAAATCTTTGAAAAATTATACTTCAAGATATAATTGAAAACTGATAAATGGAAACTAAGCTGATTTTTTGTTTATAGAATGGCTCAATTGGGTATTTACAAAATTACTATTGATTACAAGCTTTTGTGCTTCTCCTTCACTTGGAAGTTCAAACATTGCATCGCGTAAAATGGATTCGCAAATTGTCCTTAGACCTCTAGCACCTAATTTATGTTCTATCGCATAATCTGCTATCAGTTCCAGAGCATCTTGGGTAAATTCCAACTCTATTTGGTCTAAAGCCATTAATCTGCTGTATTGTTTCAGCAAAGCATTTTTAGGTTTGGTTAATATCTCTATAAACGCAGCCTTGTCCAATTCTTCCAGATATGCCAGCACTGGCAAACGCCCAAGAAGCTCAGGGATGATACCGAATTTTTTCAAATCCTGGTGGGTAACATGGCTTATAAGATGATCTTTAATGTTTTCATTATCCGCCGTCTGTTGATATCCAATGACATTGGTATTTAACCTTCGTGAAATAATGCGGTCTAAGCCGTCAAATGCGCCACCACATATAAACAGAATATTTCTGGTGTTGACTTTTAGGAATTGTTGTTCTGGATGTTTTCTGCCACCGGCTGGGGGAACATTTACATCTGCTCCCTCCAGGATTTTGAGCATGGCTTGCTGAACGCCTTCCCCGGAAACATCTCGGGTAATGGATGCATTTTCTCCTTTCCGTGCAATCTTATCCATCTCATCAATATAAATGATCCCACGTTCAGCGGTTTCTATATCATAATTGCAAGACTGAAGTAATCTGCTAAGCATACCTTCCACATCCTCACCAACATACCCTGCTTCTGTAAAGGAAGTTGCATCAACAATGGCAAATGGTACATCCAAAAGTTTTGCAAGGCTTTTTGCCATTAAAGTTTTTCCTGACCCTGTTGGTCCAACAAAAAGCACATTCGATTTTTCTATTTCAACATCATCCTGACCGGTTATGCTTAATCTCTTATAATGGTTATATACGGCTACAGACAGGATCTTCTTTGCTGCTTCCTGACCAATAACATATTGATCTAAAAAAGATTTAATTCGTTTTGGATTAAAATTTTTAGGAAGAGAAAATTTCTTTTTCTTACCCTTGGACGGGGAACCCAATTCTTCTTCAATGATCTTATTCGCCTGCATGGCGCAAGATTCACAGATTGCTACTTCATCTCCCTGAACCAGAACCAAAACTTCTTTGCGCGCTCTTCCACAAAATGAACAGCTTTCTTCCTGTTCTTTAACCGATTTAGCCATTTTATTTAGTTTTAGTTCTTACTAAAACTTCATCCACAATTCCATATGCTTTTGCTTCCTCAGCAGACATCCAATTGTCACGATCACAATCACTTTCAATTTGATCCGGAGTTTGACCTGTATGGTGTGCCATAATATCATACAGCTCTTTCTTCATGGATTTTATAAGGTTATAAGAAATTTCCATATCGGTGAACTGTCCCTGCATGCCACCGGATGGCTGATGAATCATAACTCTGCTGTGTTTTAGGCAAGTCCTTTTTCCCTTCGTTCCGGCGCACAAGAGAACAGCACCCATGGATGCTGCCAATCCTGTGCAAATTGTGGCAACATCGGGATTTACATATTGCATGGTATCATAAATGCCTAATCCATCAATTACTGAACCGCCTGGGCTGTTCAGGTACATCTGTATATCCCTCCGCGCATCCACAGAATCCAAAAACAGAAGTTGAGCCTGTATAACATTAGCTACATAATCATTTACAGGTACACCCATAAAGATTATACGGTCCATCATCAGTCTGGAAAATACATCCATTCCAACAATATTCATGGACCTTTCTTCAATTACAGTAGGTGTAAATCCTGTAATGTTAGGGACGCTGGTTTGCATATATTTTTCCAGGTGCATGGAAGACATTCCCATGTGTTTGGTTGCAAATTTTTGAAATTCATCTTTAGGAAACATAGTTTATATCTGTTTATTATTTTGAAAAAAAGATCCCAACAATTTTAATGATCATGATGCTCATGTTCATGATGATGCTCATGATGTTCATGATTGTGTTCGTTCAGTTTTTTTACCAACGTTCGGAAATCCTCAAGGCTAATTTCTTTTTCAGCAATCGTCGCATGATCTCTGAGCCACTGAAAAGTTTTGTCATTTAATGCATTGGTATAAAACTCATTTGCCTTTTCTTTATCCTTTAAAGTGTTTGCTGCAATGTCCTTCCATTGATCATCAGAGAAATTAAGACCCGGATAAGAAGACTTGAATTGATTGATTACTGCCTCAACTAAATCCTCATAGTGAATCTGAATTTGCTGATTTTGAATCACATTATTACGAATCATCTGCCAGCTTAGTCCTTCTTTAAAATGTATCAAATCATGATCAAACTGACTTTTAGATTTTTTTGACCATTCTTCAAAGCTAAGTGTCAACCATTTTTTTAAGAAGTCATCCGGGAACTGTAAATTTAATTCTGAATTTAAATTTTTAATTAATTCAATTTCCAAAATTTTATCACACTCTTTTTCATAATAAGCAGATAGATTTTTTCTTAGTTCTGCACGCAAATCATCCTCGGATTGAATAGTGTGATTAGGCCCAAAGGCTTTGGTGTATAGATCTGGTCCTAATTCTGCAGCTTGCTTTCTGGATATCTTACTGATCTTACCTTCAAACATATCCTCAAACGCCTTTTCATCGTCATCTGTCAGTTTTAAAAAATACTTTCTTATGGTTTTTTCATCCAGATTTTTTTCGACGGTTCTGATGTTGAACCTTAAAAGTTCGTCAACATTTTTACCGGTCAGTTCCTCAAGTACCTCATCGGTTAATGTATCGTCCACCATCAACGAAAAACTAGAATGAATGCCATCTTGTTTGGCAGTGCCATCAAGGAGTTCCGCTACCTCTAATTCAATTAAATCGCCTCTTTCTATGGGGCCTTTAATTTCACTTAGAGACCCATATTGATTTTTCAAATGATTGAGTTCGTCCTCAACAACTGTATCTTCAAGAATTATTTTGTTCTTACTTAACTGAATCTTCGCCAGAGCATCTTCAACATTTGCGACTGGTGCAATGCCAACTTCAAAGAAGAACTCATGATTTGTGACTGATCCGTCAGCCGGACTGCTGAGTTCAGGTAGTGGGAGCAAATCACCAAGAAAATTGGTGTCGTTCTCCTTCTGATATTTTTCGATCAGCTCATTTACCATTTTATTTAATACTTCTGCCTCAATACCTGGCCCATATAGCTTTTTAACTACGCTTTCCGGTACCGCACCATGGCGAAAACCCTTAATATGGGCAGTCTTTCGTATTTTTTTTAATTCTTCCTGTACCTTAGGAAAGTAATCTCCCTGCTCTATGGAGATGTGCAACTGCCCATGCTGAGGGGCTAAAGTCTTCAGACTAACATTCATGAAGTAATAATTAGTAAACTAAATAAAGGATTGACCACTAAAATTGTTCTAAGAAAAAGAACAATAGATTGAAGAAAGTGCGGATGGAGGGGGTCGAACCCACACACCTTTCGGCACTAGATCCTAAGTCTAGCGTGTCTGCCAGTTTCACCACATCCGCAAAACGGTGCAAATTTACTTGGATTTTTGAAAAAACCCAAGAATACTCTTTTAATATTTAAAGATTATTATTTGGCCATCTTTTAGCGATATAAATTACTGTATAGTATTATAAATTAATATTATAAATATATAAATTATTGTAATGTAAAAATTTATTTGAGCTTTTTAATGGAAAAAGGCGACTTTAATTGTTAATCAAGGAGAAATTATTAGATTTGCTTTCAACGATATGCTATCTACAGATTCTACATCCATTGCACCTTACGCCTGGCCCGAAGAAGACCAGTTACTCATAAAAGCTGCTTACCGTAGACTTTTGCGTGCCATCAGGAATGCAAATATAACTGTTGAGGAAAAACAAGAAATACGCCGAGCATTTGAGCTGGCTTTTGCCGCCCATGGGGACCAAAGACGAAAATCCGGAGAACCATATATTACCCATCCCCTTGAAGTAGCAAGAATTTGCTTTGAGGAATTAGGTCTGGGTTATAAGTCAATTATTGCTGCCTTACTCCATGATGTTGTGGAAGATACGCCCGTAACACTCCAACAGGTCAATGAAATGTTTGGCCCAAAAATATCCAGGATTGTAGATGGACTCACCAAACTGGATGGATTGTACAATGTGGAATCCCCACAAGCTGAAAATTTTAAAAAAGTATTAAGCACTCTGGTGGATGACGTTAGGGTGATTTTGATCAAAATGGCAGATAGGTTGCACAATCTCCGTACCATTGATGGAATGCCTAAACACAAGCAGTTAAAGATTGCCGCAGAAACTTCTTACATCTATGCACCATTGGCGCATAGATTAGGCTTGTACAATGTTAAATCTGAATTTCAGGACATCTGCGTTAAGATTACAGAACCAGATTTATATCGTGACATATCTTCAAAACTTAAAGACACCCACAAAGAGCGAAATAAGTTCATCAATGAATTTATTAAACCGCTTAAAATGAAGCTTGACCAGTTGGATATGCCGTATAAAATTTATGGCAGACCAAAATCCATATCTTCCATTGCCAACAAAATCAAAACCAAGAAAGTCAATTTTGAAGAGATATTTGACTTGTTCGCGGTACGTATTGTGGTGGATTGTCCAAAAGAAAAAGAAAAATCAATTTGTTGGCAGATTTATTCCATCGTTACGGATGTGCATAAACCTATTCCGGAACGTCTAAGAGATTGGATTACTACACCAAAGTCCAATGGTTATGAGTCTTTGCACACTACTGTGATAGGTCCGGGTGGAAAATACGTGGAAATCCAAATCCGTAGTGCCCGTATGGACGACATAGCAGAAAAAGGATATGCATCACATTGGAAATACAAAGGAGTTGCGGATATCCATGGTATTTATGATCATTGGTTTAATACGATTAAAGATATGTTGGAAACTCCACACAATGATGCAATGGAGTTTCTGCATGATTTTAAAGCCAATCTATATGGCGAAGAGGTTTATATCTACACGCCAAACGGAGATATGAAAGTGCTGCCAAAAGGTGCCACTGCGCTGGATTTTGCCTTTAGTATCCACAGTGATTTGGGGGTAAAAGCCAGTGCTTGTAAGATCAACAATAAACTTGTCCCGCTTGGTTATGTTTTGAGCAGTGGAGATCAGGTTACTGTAATCACCAATTCCAAACAAAAGCCCACCGAAGATTGGTTAAAAATAGTTACAACTGGAAAAGCGAAGTCAAGAATCAGATCTGCTTTAAAAGAGGAACAAAAAATTCTGGGCGAATATGGAAAGGAAATCTTAGATAGAAAATTTAAAAATCTGAAAATATCTCTGGAAGACAATATTGAAATCCTACTGAAAACTTTTAACTTTAAAAACAAACTCGAACTTTTTGCAGCAGTTGCCACCCAGCAATTGGAGTGGTCTTCCATGATAAAAAATTTTACCATCGAAGGATCAAAACTATGCTTGATAAAACCTGTCGATAAAGATCCTGTGCGTGAAGAAAAGGAAGAGATCGTAGAAAAGCATCACTTTGAACCGGGGCGTTTACTCATCAATAACGAGCCTGCAGATCATTATCAATACACGCTTGCCCACTGTTGTAATCCGGTACAAGGAGATGATATTTTTGCTTATGTCACCGCCAACAGCGGAATGAAAATCCATCGCATCAATTGCCCAAATGCGGAAAATCTAATGGTAAACTATGGTTACCGAATTCTTAAAGCTGAGTGGACTTCCATATCGGGTTCACGATATACAGTTGACTTGAATATTACTGGCATTGATGATGGTCCGGGTGTGATTGAAAGATTGACACACAATATTTCAAGTATTCTGGGGGTCAATATAAAATCCTTTAGCATCGTTGGTCATGAAGGTACTTTTGAAGGAAAAGTAGGACTTATTGTATCCAACAAAGATCAGATCAACCAGATTATTCAATCGCTCAGTCAACTGCCTGGCATTTCAAATGTGTCGAGAGTAATACATTAGAATGTAAGCTAGATCAAAAAAGAAGATAAAGCTTGCCGAAATAAATATGAATACTAGTATGAACCAATGTTGAAGAATTTGTTTAAATTTCTGGTGTCAAATTTATACATATTAAAAATTCGATTTTTCGCAATTTTTCTTGGTGTGGAATATGTGGTTAGAAAATTAGAATCCTGTCACAAATATTTTGTTCCCATACTTTTGATGAACTATGGCGCTAAACTAGGGAAGAAAATTCATTTTAAGGGTTACTACAGAATGGACAATGTTACGGGAGATGAATCTGCAACCAACGATTTTTCAAAGCTTTCAATTGGAGATCGATGTGTAATTGGTAAAGGTGTTTTCTTTGATTTAGTAGATAAAATTTACCTGGAAAAGGAGGTAGGCATTGGCGCACACTCTATGTTGATGACGCATATGGATCTTGGTCAAATGCCCATGTCGGCATTGTATCCCAGGAAAACAGGACCCATTGTCATACGGGAAGGAACCTTTCTGGGTGCGCATGTACTCGTGTTGCATGGAGTAGAATTAGGGCGATGTTGCATAGTTGCCGCAGGTTCTGTTGTAACCCAAAGTTTTCCTGATTACAGTCTGATTGCGGGAGTTCCTGCAAGATTGATCCGAACAATAGAACATTGAACGAACACCAGTGGGTTTGGTCAGGTGGATAAAATTTGATTTTGTTCAAATAAAATTAAGCTAAAATGTAGTCCAAATAATCAGTGTTTTAATTGTATGTATTTCATAAGGTGGTTAGTTTGAACTACTTTTATACATCTCAAAAAAATAAACTAGGAAACTGTTGGACTTTTTAAATTCGCTAGAACCCCTAACTAAATATTTCACCATTGCATTATGCTGAATTCAATTTCTTTTTGAATTTTTCTTATAGGTCGTGATGCAAAAATATTAGTTTATAAATTGGGCTGAATCAGGATTTTTTCAAAGCTGAATCAAGCAAAATTTAAAACTAAAAATTGATTTTATTTACGAGTTTCTGAACAATTGTAACATATCTAAGTTTAGGTTGCATGATTGGTGCTAGATTTACTCAATTCACTCCGGAAGAAGACAAGAGGACTGTCTTTGAGAAGCTCCTGGATTTATTTCTGGAAATCATGGTATATACTTCCGGAGATGTGGAGGAGACTTTTGAATGGATGGAGCAGATTGATCAAGAGCATAAAATAACTACACCAGATTATACATTGGAGGATTTTAAAAGGGATTTGGAGAGGCAGGCTTTTGTTTTGCCTACGGCAGATGGGAAGGGAACAGAGTTGGGACCAAAATCAGAAAGATTGATCCGTCAAAAAGCACTGGATCAAATATTTGGAGTTTTAAAAAAGGATAAAAAAGGCGGACATAATTCCAAGCATGTTGGAAGTGGGGGAGAACTAACGGAGGACAGAAGGCCATACCAATTTGGAGATTCCATGCAATCCATTGATTTCAACACCAGTATACGAAATGCCCAAATTAGAAATGGGTTAGAAGATTTCAATCTGGAAGAAAATGATCTTGAAGTACATGAGCTTGAACACAAAAGCCAAATGGCAACAGTGCTCATGATTGACATTTCTCACTCCATGATCTTGTATGGTGAAGACCGCATCACACCGGCGAAAAAAGTAGCCATGGCATTAGCAGAGTTGATTACTACAAGATACCCTAAGGACAGTCTGGATGTAGTGGTGTTTGGAAATGATGCCTGGCAAATTCAAATTAAAGACTTGCCTTACCTGTCAGTCGGGCCTTATCACACCAATACTGTCGCCGGTCTCGAATTGGCTATGGAATTACTCAGGAAAAGAAAAACAAGAAACCGTCAGATATTTATGATAACGGATGGGAAACCAACATGTATCAAATTGAGTAATGGGAAATATTATCAGAACAGTGCAGGGCATGATCCTAAAATAATCAATAAAACAATTAATCTGGGGATACAATGTAAAAAATTGAACATTCCTGTGACAACGTTCATGATTGCACAGGACCCATACCTCCAGAAATTTGTCGAAGATTTTACAGAAGCCAATCAGGGGAAAGCCTTTTACTCTGGCTTGCAAGGATTGGGGCAATATATTTTTGCCGATTACCAGAACAGTAAAAAAAGAAAAAATTAACATGCATCATAAAATTCATACACTTGGTGAGTTGAAAGCCGCCGGGTATAAGTCCAAATCAGTAAAACAGGAATTGCGCGATAATTTGATCCAAAAATTAAAAACTGGAGAAACAATTTTTGAGGGTATCCAGGGTTATGAAGACTCGGTAATTCCCTCCTTGCAAAGAGCTATTTTAAGTGGACACAATATAAATTTTTTAGGATTGAGGGGACAGGCCAAAACCAAAATGGCCAGATTATTGGTTAAAATGCTGGATGAATATATTCCGGTAGTTAAAGGTTCTGAAATAAACGATGATCCTTTTCATCCTCTATCCAGATATGCGCGCACCATAGTACAGGAACTAGGTGACGACACACCAATTTCCTGGTTGCATCGGGACGACAGGTACACTGAAAAACTCGCAACCCCGGATGTAAACATTGCTGACCTGATAGGGGACATTGATCCAATTAAAGCGGCTAATCAAAAATTGAATTATTCAAGTGAAGAAGCAATCCATTTTGGATTAATTCCTAGGTCAAACCGTGGAATTTTTGTGATCAATGAATTACCAGATTTGCAGCCGAGGATTCAGGTATCACTTTTTAATATTCTTCAGGAAGGTGATGTACAAATTCGCGGCTTTAAATTAAGATTTCCATTGGATGTACAATTTGTATTTACTGCCAATCCTGAAGATTATACCAGTAGGGGGGCGATCATCACACCATTAAAGGATAGAATTCAGGCGCAGATTTTTACCCACTACCCGGAGACTATTGAAATAGCAAAGCAAATTACTAAACAAGAAATAAAAATTTCCAAAGAACAGGAGAAAATTAAAGTTCCGAATTTAATTGAAAACCTGATTGAGCAGATAGCATTTGAAGCACGAGAAAGTGAATACGTAGATGAAAAAAGTGGGGTGTCTGCAAGATTAGCAATATCCGCCTATGAGAGTGTGGTAAGTGCTGCAGAAATGAGAATGCTCCAATCTCATGAAAGTAAAGCTGCTGTGCGTATAGGCGATTTGATGGCAGCAATACCCGCAATTGTCGGAAAGATAGAAATGGTTTATGAAGGCGAACAGGAAGGTGCAGAAGTAGTTGCACATAAATTAATTCGTTTAGCCATGAAAAGTATGGCTACGGAATATTTTAAAGGAATTGATCAACTGCAAAGAAAATCTACTGCAGAGGCCAAAAAAAAATACAAAGAAATTATTTCATGGTTTGAAGAAGGAAATGCGGTAGACCTCTTATACAATAACACTGAAGCACATTACAAGAAGGAACTCCAAAGAGTTCAGGGACTAAAGGAAGCAGTTCAGGAAGCAGTAATATTATCAAAGGAATCCGAATTACTGATGATGGAATACCTCTTATATGTGCTATCTGAATACGGGCTTATCGATTGGAAAATAATTAGAGGATCCAGTAGGTTCCAGGATTATCTATTTTCTGCATTAAAGGGTTTGGGTTAAAAGTCATACCAGTTAATTAAAAGAAATGTGATTGTCACTTGATCATTGCAATAAAATAAATCACATACAAACCGAACAAAATAAGCCCTAAGCTCAATAATAAATTGAGATAACATATTGTTCTGTGATTTAAAAATTTAGCTAATATTTGAGCTAGATATACCTTCAACAGATCTATAGAAAAAACGGTAATGAATATACTGCAATAAAAACTTAAAGTTTCAAAATTATAATAATTTTTATCAAACGAAACCGTTGCATTTGTACCGATCCAAAAAAAGTAAACAAAAGGATTCATACTATTAAATAAAAATCCTTGAAGCCCTATTGGTAGACTTTTTCTTGGGATTGCTTTGTTTGAATCTTCTAGTTTATTCCTTTTTACAGAACCATTAATCCCGAAACAGACCATAAATGCCCCTCCGATACAACCTAATACATCTTTAAGAAATGGATCTATTTCTAATACTTCCATTAGAAGTAAACTTAAAAGGCAAACGAAGGCATCACTTATGGTAATACCGGCAGCAAAATAAAATCCATATTTAAAACCTTTTAAAATGCTGATACGGATTAGAGCAAAGAAAACTGGCCCCACCAGAAAGCTCAACATTAAACCAATTGCAATACCTCTTCCAATATTATGATAAAGATCCATCATTAATGGTTAACTGTGCAGAACGAGTTAGATGATCAATCCATTTAGAATACTTTTCACTATTTAATACACGGGGAAACTTGCCTTGTCCCCCATACTTTCCATGAATTTTCATCCAACTATAAAATATGTATGGGTAACAAAATTTAACTTTGATTTCTTTCAAAGCCGATTGACGTTCCACTTTATAATCGTCATTTAATGCACAAAGAATTTCATCTAGTCTTTCGGAAACAATTTTTTCATCGAGTGTGTCATTTGACCCAAGAAACCAATGATGGGCAAACAAAGTTCCTGAAGATAAACCAGTTACAGTGAATTCCGGAATTTCAATTTTAAATTCTTCAGCAATTAATTCTATTGCTTTTTCCATATTTTCCATAGAAAGATGTTCTCCACAAAGGCTTAAAAAATGCTTAGTTCTGCCGGTGACAACAATTTCGCTTTTTTCCTTATTTATTATTCTGATGGTATCACCAATCAAGTATCTCCAAGCACCAGCACAAGTACTTAATAATAGGGCGTATTCTATTCCTTCTTCAATCTTATCTATCATCATGGTGACAGGGTTTAATTTTAAATCACCATTTTCATTAAAATTATTTGAATTAAATGGAATGAATTCAAAAAAAATACCATGGTTTGTTACTAGTCTCAATTTTTCTTTTGGATGGCTTTGGTAAGCAATAAATCCTTCAGATGCTAAATATGTTTCAATAGTTGTAACCGGTTTGCCAAAAAGCCTTTCCAGGTTTTTTCTGTAGGGTTCAATACAAACTCCGCTATGTATATAAACATTTAAATTTGGCCAAATTTCGTGGATGCTATTTAGGTTGTAATAATGAATAATCTTTTCAAGTAATATTTGTATCCATGATGGCACACCTACCAGGAATCCAATATCCCACTTATGAGCATTCTTAGTTATTTCCTCAATTTTGAGATCCCAGTCTGTAATTTCAGAGATCTTTTTACCTGGTTTGTATAAATTTTGAAACCAAAATGGAATTTTTTTTGCTGCAATTCCACTGAGATCACCTTCAAAATAATTACCAATCTTATGTAACTGTGTACTTCCTCCTAGCATCAGCCAAGATTTGCTGTATGTTGAGAATGGTATAGATTCATAATTGATCAATGAGCTCAATTGATCAAGACTGGTTTTTTTTAATGATTTTAGCATACTGCCGGTTAATGGTATCCTTTTACTGCTTGCGCCGGAGGTACCAGAACTTAATGCAAAATATTTAACTTCACCAGGCCAGCATACATCCATCTCTCCCTCAATTGTTTTATGCCACCATTCTTGAAATATTTTATTGTAATCAAATATTGGAACTTTTTCCTTAAATTCCTGATACCAGTTTGGTGATTGATTTGTTTCTTTATCACAATGATTAAGGATTTCATCAAATTTGTAGCATTCCCCAAATTTTGTTTTCTCAGCACTCTTAATAAGTTTTCTCAATTGTTTATTCTGTCTAGAATAATCTGAATATAGCATTTTATTAGTCCTTGTCCTAAGGGACATCCCTTGCTTGATCAATTCATTGACGATTACCATGATTTCCTACATTAGAAATTAAAAAAAAATGAAATAATTGATTAATTTAAATATTGAAAAAAGTACAATCTATTGAATTAGATTTACTTATTGTATTATTATCTATATTATTATTTCATTAAATATCTGAACAGACTTATTAATAGAAGTAGACATAAAAGAGTCAAACAATAAAGTAAGTAGCTGGATCTGATCTTAATTGGTAATCAATATAAAATAAAATTATGGCACAAGTCATAACTCGCCATTTTTGGATGGGGTAGAGGAATATGCACACCCCAGCTTTAACTAAGTATCAAAATAATCACTACTTCCTGATGAGTGGTCCGCATGCTGACAAGATCTGCTTCGTCAGCATTCGAACCTATGAGTTCATCTGATAAATTCACACTTACCTAAAATGAAAAGTCTTTGCAAATGATGCAAAGACTTTTATAGAGTCGGGGCGGAGGGATGCTGACGTTCTCAGCATGAACAAAATATTGAATAAACTATAAGTTTTACTGAGAAGTCCGCATGCTGACAAGCTTTCCTTCGTCAGCATTCGAACTTATGTGTTCATCTGATAAATTCATACTTACCTAAAATGAAAAAGTCTTTGCAAATGATGCAAAGACTTTTATAAAGTCGGGGCGGAGGGATTCGAACTCTCGACCCCCTGCTCCCAAAGCAGGTGCGCTAACCGGACTGCGCTACGCCCCGAATTGAATATTCAAATTGTGTTTCCCAATAATTTTATCGACAAGTATAAAAACTCGGTAAACACAATCTGTGTTTTTGAAAATCCCCGCAATATTAATACTATATTATGGGAGATAATTCAATTTTGAAATATTTTTTAGCAATTAAGTATTTGAGAAATGAAAGTTGGCCTGTTTTCTGGATTGTTCCTACCGCTTTTGGGCTTAAATTTTCATTTAAGATCATTGGCGGTGAGGGAGGGATTCGAACCCTCGGTACCCTTTTCAAGGTACGACGGTTTAGCAAACCGTTGGTTTCAGCCACTCACCCACCTCACCTGTAAATGCTAAAAAATACTATATATTAAAATAGAAACTCCATTGAGTCCTAAAATGAAAAACAAATAAAAAAAGACGAGGGCGGTACGACGGTTTAGTCCCCAACTCGTTGGGGATTGGTTTCAGCCACTCACCCACCTCACCTGTAAATGCTAAAAAATACAATATTTTAAAATAGAAACTCCGTTGAGTCC
>Ga0268298_10000537_pt1 | contig 48648 bp, 43 predicted proteins | sample WWTPWeurt_MetaG_FD_194462 | JGI IMG/M metagenome (GOLD analysis project Ga0268298, IMG submission 194462) | Activated sludge microbial communities from WWTP in Nijmegen, Gelderland, Netherland - WWTP Weurt | ecosystem: Engineered > WWTP > Aerobic digester > Activated sludge | place...
TGTAGCGGAACGGAAACGCGCGCCGATGCCGAAGGGAAGACAGGCAAAAGGAAAGGGGCAGGGCGGTGTGAAGGGATGGGAAGATGTCGAGCTGCGCGCCCATGTTGCCGACCATTTTGTGGACGAGCGCAAAGAAGAAACCTCCGACCTCCAAAGAGGTTTCAAACTGCATCGCTGCGATGGGACCGGCACCGGGGACCAGCGTATACAGGGTGTGCCCGATCGCCGTCACAAGCATCGCCGCAAACAGAAGTTCGCGCATGGGTCGGCCGCGGCCAAACAGCACGATCGGGATGAGCTGTAGGGCCAAGATGGGCAGGTAGCTCCAATAGAAAAAGGAAAACCACTCGACGGAAGCGTGCGTGACGAAGGGGGCCATCCATTCCGCCGGGGTTTTTCCGAAAAACAGCACACGGTCGATGGCCCAAAGCTGCGCATCCAGCAGGGTCGGCCTGAGCGCAGGCAGGGCAAACTGAAGGCCCAGGTACGACGACGGCACGGGCACAAATGCGCAGAACCGATAGAGCAGTGAACGCACCGGCCCCGGTTTGATCAGCTCTCCGCGACACACAACGATTCCCAGCGCGGTGATGGCGAGCAGCGCGGAGCAAAAGAACCGCGCGACCTCGGCCTGCGGACTCGGCGGGGCCCACCACAAACGAACGCAGAAATACCCGTGAAACCACAGGAGCACATGGTCTTGAAAAGCCATGTTGCGAAACAGTTTGTCTCGCCAAGAAACGAGAGGAAGGGCCACCTCGTGCATGGGCCCAGCATCTTTTTTTGCGCGACCGTTTGCAAACGAGAAACGCGGCTCGCCGAACCGATCGGACCTTGCAGGACATGCCAAAGCCCTTGTTTCGACTTCCGAAAACTGCGATAGGATGCGCCGCTATGCTCAGGTTTTCTTCCGACACCGCCGACGAAAACGTCATCACGATCGACTCGGACAGCGCGCCCCGCATCCTCTTTTATGGCGAGGATTTCTTGTGCGAGGACCTTCCGGTCGGCACTCGCGTGATTTATCCGCGCCGCCCCATCGCAGGTTTGCCCAATCCATCCGCCGCGATTCGGTACGCGCTGCACCACCCGGAGGAGATGGAGCCGCTGCACGCGCTTTTGTCGCCGGGCATGAAAGTGACCATCGCGGTGGACGACATTTCGCTGCCGCTGCCGCCGATGCAAAGGCCGGATGTGCGCGAGCGGATTTGCTCGATCGTGCTGCAAATGCTCGCGGACCACGGCGTGGACGACATCCACATCATTGTCGCGACCAGTCTGCATCGCCGCATGACCGAGCGGGAAATCCGCTACATGCTCGGCGACAAAATCGTCGATGCGTACTGGCCTGCACGGCTGTACAACCACGACGCTTGCGACCCCGACAACATGGTCGTCCTTGGGAAAACGCGGCACCACGAGGTCGTCGAGACAAACCGCCGGGCCATCGAAAGCGACCTGGTGATTTACGTGAACATCAACCTGGTGCCGATGGACGGCGGGCACAAATCGGTCGGCGTCGGTCTATGCGGCTACGAAAGTTTGAAGGCGCACCACACGCCCAAGACGATCGTCGATTCGCAGTCGTACATGGACCCGAAAGACTCGGCGCTGCATCACTCGGTGAATCGCATCGGGGAAGTGTGCGAACAGCACATGAAGGTGTTTCACATCGAGACCGTGCTGAACAACCGGATGTTTTCGGGGCCGCTCGACTTTCTGATGAAGAACGAGGACGAGTTTACCGAGGCCGATACGCTGAAATTCCAGGCCATCAAGTGGGCGCTCAAAAAGACCCCGCGTGCGTTGCGCCGAGAGATTTTCATGCGGGTGCCTGCGGCGTACGACCTCATCGCGGTGCATGCCGGCAAAGCGGACCCCGTTCACCAAAAAACGCTCGCCAAATCCTGGGAACAGTATTCGATTCCCGTCGATGGCCAGGCCGACATCCTGATCACGGGCATTCCCTACATTTCGCCGTACAACGTAAATTCCAAGGCGCTCAATCCGCTGCTCGTGCAGGTGATGGCGCTCGGATACTTTTTCAACATGTATCGGTCGAAGTGCCCGCTGAAAAAGGGCGGCACGCTGATCTTTACGCACCCTTGTACCGATGCGTTCGACCCCGTGCATCACCCGAGCTACATCGAGTTTTTTAACCGCCTGCTCCCCGAGTCCCGCGACGCCTATTACCTGGAGAAAACCTACCAAGACGAGTTCGCGCACAACCCCACGTATGTCGAGATGTACCGCCGAGGCAACGCCTACCACGGGGCGCATCCCTTCTATATGTATTACTGGGGCCAAGGCGGGCGTGAGTGGTGCGGCGAGGTCATTTCCGTCGGCGCAGACAACCGCACGGTGCCGGATTTGTTTGGCTGGAAACGCGCGGACACCCTGGCCGAGGCGATCGCGATGGGCCGCGCCCGACAAGGCCGCAGCGCCCAGATCACCATGCTCCATCACCCGCCCATTCTCATCACCGACCTGCGCTGAACGCTTGGGGACGGTTCCGCAGTCACGGCAGGTGTTTTGCACGCGCCTTCTGGGTATGCTTGGCCCCATGCAGTCTCCCACCAAACCGAATGCGTTTGCGCCGCTCGCGGCCTTGTTGTTTGGCGTGCTCCTCATCGGGGTCCTTCAGCGTTTTGTGCCGTTTGGGCCGCTGATTCTGTATCCCTTCACGCTCTTTGCGACGTGGGTCCACGAAATGGGCCACGGGCTGACCGCGCTGGTGTTGGGAGGCCGGTTCGATCACCTGGACATCTATTCGGACGCCTCGGGGATTGCGTTTTCGGCCATAAAGCCCGGTTTTCGAGCGGGCCTGGTCGCAGCAGGTGGCCTTTTGGCACCGCCCATGCTGGGAGCGACGTTGCTTTTTCTGGGGCGCAAGGGGGAGCGCGGCCTTCTGTATGGCTTGGCCGGGATGATGTTCGTGTCGCTGGTCTTGTGGGTCCGCACCCTGTGGGGTTGGGGGTCGGTCGGAGGTCTTCTTCTTTTGCTGCTCGTCGTCGCGCGGTTTGCACAGCCCGGTCTGAGGCTCTTTTTTGTGCAGCTTCTTGGTTTGCTGCTCGCGATGGATTTTGTGGCGCGCATGGACTACTTGTTTGTCGCAGCGGGCGAGGCGGGCGGTTCCATGCGGCAGTCCGATGTCGGCGGCATGGCCAAATCGCTTGGTGGCCCCTATTGGTTCTGGGGCGGTTTGGTTGCCACGTTCTCTGCGCTCGCTTTGCTCGCCAGCCTCTATTCCATCTGGAAATCCATCCCAGAGAACACACAGCCTGTCGATTGACAGGTCACGGACCTCGCAGTCAAGCCCCCACTTCCCCTTGCGGAGTCCGGGGGGCGCTCTTTAGAACGAAATGTTGAGGCCGAGCTGCGAGCTGGGATAGCCGAACTGGACGTTCATGCCGATTTTTTGGGTGAAGTGAAAGTTCGCGCCCAGTTGGAACAGCGGGAAGCCCGACAGAAAAAAGCCGCCGTACGAGTCGTTCACAAACCAGGGCCAAATCCCAAAACCCAGGTTCGCGTACACGCTGATCATCTCGATCAGGTAGAACCTCCACTGCATCATCGGCCCGATGGGCATCGAGAAGAACCAGTAGTCGCTCCATCCCCAGTAACTCGGGTGAAACATCGTATCGACGAAGAAACCGATGTAGACGGCGTTGTTGATCGACGGAATGAAACCGTTGTGCAGAATGGGAAACAGCATCGAGATGCCCGGCCCAACCGAGTACGTCCCGTAGAAACCGCAGCTGTAATACCCCTTCCAATTGCCGCACCGATCGCCGCGCAAATACCCAAGCCCGTTGTCGTAATAGGCACTGCCGTGGATGTTGAGCTCGATCGAGCGTTTTCCCGAAAAGGGTCGCCCGATGATGAGGTCCGCTTGTGCGTCTTTGGGCGACAACAGCGAACCCGAACCAACCAAAGAGAACAACATCGCGAGGGCGCAGAAAAAATTTCTCCATTTCGTGGAACAAAAACGGCTCATCGGGGTGTGCTCCTTCTCGTGAGACATGTGGCCAGCGTCCTTCCACTTTACGGGAAGGGCTTTGCCGCCGACAAATGTTTCCTGCTCGTGTTTTCGAGTTTTTCGCTTGCAGGTGGGCCGGTGCCTGTGTAGGAATGCGTTTCGTTTTCTGCGTGCGGGCATTTAGCTCAGCTGGATAGAGCGTTGGCCTCCGAAGCCAAAGGTCGCAGGTTCGAATCTTGCAATGCCCACTTTCCCGACGCTGGGGGTCTCCCGTCAGGAAGCCGTCGTGTCAGTTACAGAATCTTGTAGCTTTTCACGTTCAGCACGGGCGTTCCAAAGCTGATTCCGAAGCCCTTGTCGTCCACGGTTCCTTCGACTTCCGCCCGGACACCCGCTTTGCGCAAATCCGCTCCGCCCCCGTCCAGCTTGAACACGTCCCCATTGTCCTGGCGGAAGGTGTAATACCCACCTTCCAAATCCACATGGTGAACTGTGCCTGTTCGTTTTTTCGTTTTGCTTTTCACGTTGGGAACTCCTGTATTTCGCTCTTCTGTGGTTTTTCTTTTGCCGAGCGTGTTGTCCGGCCAGTCTAGCAGCGAAAAAACCCGCTCGGTTCCGGGAAACTGCCGAGGCCACGCTTTCCAGCAAAAACGGCACCGTTGTCCACGGTAAACGATACACTGGGAGCATGTTTGCTCCCCTCGCGCTCTTGTTTCTGACCGGGCCTGCGTTCGCCGAGGGATTGGCGTTGTCGGCCACGAGCGGGCTTTCTCCACAGGCCGCGCTGCCACAGGCCGTGTTGCTGGCCCTGTCCTCTGAACGGCTTTCGGGCCGACTCCAAGACCTTTCTTCCGACGACGACGGCTACAGCAAGCAACCCCACACGGTCTATCCAAAGCTCCAGCTTGGCGGCAAAGAGAAAGGCTGTTGTGGGTATCCCCTCGGAGAAACCCGCACCTTCAAACTCACGTACTACTGGTTGGCCTATGAATCCGAGTACGCGAATGAGCCTTACGAAATCGACATTTATACGCGTCAGGGTTTTCCCATCGGTCGTTTTCCGCGCGGTTTCGTCTTTGAACTGCGGCTTGAGGGGTCCGGCGTTCTGCGCGATGGCAGACTCCTGAACTATGACGGACGGTGTGCGTTCGGCATCGGCACCTGCTACCAAACCCTGGACCCCGAAACTCATCCGTTTGGAAAAGGAGGCCAGCAGAGAGCACTTGTGCCGTTTCGTTCCGTCGCTGTGGACCCACGATGGGTGCCTCTGGGAACGCCATTGTATGTACCCGAGCTGCGCGGTTTGCGTTTGCCGGACGGAACAACCCACGATGGCTGCGTAAGGGCTGACGACACAGGCGGTGGAATCAAACGCCGCGAGATGGATTTTTTCGTCGAGAACTACGCCACCTACAAAACGCTCGAAGACCAATTGTTGTTTGATGCGCACATCACCCCGTTCATTGAGGAACCGCGTTGCCAATACTTGCGCAGTTTTGACCCGAGCACCGACCGGCGATCGGAGTCCATCGATGAAACCTCGACCGCTGTTTTTCGCAAACCGCCTCCCAAACCGCCAAGCAGCCCCTCCAAATCCCGCCACAAGCACCGCGTTCCCCCCACAAGCTGATTCACTACAGAAATCCCCCAAAAAACGGGACCTCTGTTCACTCCGACCGATAGTGCAACACGGTTCCCGAAGCACCCACCGCAAACGCCTGTTTTGCGTCGAGCGCAAACACCCCAAACAGATCCTCCCGAATGTTCAACGGCTGCATCACTCCGGTTTTGCCGTTCCACCTGAAAACAGACCCATTTTTTCCAACCATCCAGACGTTCTCTTTGTCCCTGCCATGGACACTTTGGAAACCCACTGGTGGACCTATATCTTGTGTTGTCCACTTTGTCCCGTTCCACACATGTACGATCGAGCTGTCCCCGATCGCGATCGCCAGGCTCTTGTCCACTGCATACACCCCCTTCAAGTGAGGCGCACTAGAGGTTTGCGCAGACCAGCCCGTGCCGTTCCAGGACACGACCGTGCTCGAATCTCCTACCGCCCACGCAGTATTGGCATCTACTGCCGCGATTCCCTTCAATGGTTGGGTAGTATTTGAAGCCTCCTTTGCCCATCCAGACCCTCCTCCTTTCACAATCGTTCCACCGTCGCCCACGGCCCACGCGGCATTTGCATCCAACGCAAAGACGCCATGCAAGGAGGAAGTCACTCCCGACGTTTCTGGGGTCCACGCAGTTCCATTCCACAAAAGAATCGTTCCTCCATCCCCCACCGCATAAACATGATTTGCATTCGTCCCATGGATGCCGCGCAGTGTCTGCGTGGTCCCCGACGGCTGAACCGTCCAACTTGATCCATTCCCAAACAAGATGGTTCCCCCTGCCCCCACAGCCCAGAGGTTCTGAGCATCCGCGCCATACACGGCATACAGTGTCACCACCGAACCCTGATTTTGCATTGTCCACACAGAATCGGACCTGCGCAAAATGGTACCTCCTCGACCCACCGCCCACATCTGATCTGCCCCTGCGGCATACACGCTCCACAAGTCTTGCGAAGTTCCTGCATTTTGGGCCGACCACCCCGTACCGTTTCCTTTCAGCACGGTTCCGCTGTCGCCCACCACCCACTGATTCTTTTCGTCGGTTCCATGGATGTCCCAAAGTGCCTTCGAAATACCCGAATCTTGCGACGCAAAACTGGACCCATTCCCTTTCAGGATCGTGCCGCTGTTTCCGACTGCCCACAGGTTGCTCGCGTCTGTTCCCCACACAGCATTGAGGTTCTGCCATGGGGGAACTCCTGGTGCGGTATTCCAGCTTGAACCGTTCCACTTTCGGAGCGTAGAACCATCTCCCACCGCCCAGACGTTCTTGTCGTCTGCCGCATAGACTCCACTGAGAGACGCAATAGTGCTTGCATTCATTGCCGTCCAAGTCTTGCCATCCCAATACGTAGCCGTGCCTATGTTTCCTGCCGCCCAGACTTTGTCTTGTGTCAGTGCATACACACTCCGCAGGTCTTGGTTTGTGCCCGAGGTCTGAACCACCCAATTGGCACCGTCCCCTTTCAAGATCGCTCCTCCTACACCTACGGCCCAAACATTTTTCTCGTCGGTACCATGGACTCCCAGCAAGTTCACCGAACTCCCTGATTTCAGCGAAAACCACTCTGTTCCATTCCACCTGAGAATCGTCCCCGCTTTTCCCACTGCCCACAGATTGTTTGGGTCTTTTCCAAAAATGCCGTGTAAGTCACTTCCTTGCGGAGAGGGATTTTCCACGCACAAGCCCGGCAACCCATACGGACACTGGAGGTAGCGCAATGTTGCGCTGACTCGCATGGGTTTCGCGACGGTCAGCGGGCACCGAGTGCTGACACCTTTGCAAGCCGTCCCCCAATCGGCACCGATCGTAGCGTCCATCCTGGCTGTGTTCGCGATCAATGTGATCTGAGAACCGATCAGAACCTCGATTTCGCACTGTGTGCCACAGTCCACTCCCGAAGGCTCTGACAGGATGTTCCCTTCCCCCGCTTTTTCAATCGTGACCGTACACAGTCTTTTGGATGGCTCTATCAAAGTCACTTCTGTTTCGATCTGGGAAGCATCAGGAGGAACCTCTACGTTTGTCGCGCTGTGCTGTGTTTGACAGCCTTCCGCAAAGACGCCCCTCACCGACACAGTGAGATGTCCGTCTCCGATCGCATCCCTGCCAAACCGAATTGCGATCTTGGACAGCTTGTCTGTAAACAGTGCGCGCTCCAATGCCGGATTGCCGTTCAACGTCGCATGAACAGCGACCCCTGTGTGTTCGGGGGTCACGTTTCTTACATGTACCAGCACCACCACCGAATCGTTTCCGCAGGTGGCCTGCAACCCAAAACACAGGAGAACACATCGCCAGAACCAGTGGAAACACCGCAACTGCATCGACATGACCCAGCCTTTCGCTGCTTCATTGCCTCTTTGATCTTTTGTCCGTCGTTTTTCGAGCATGTCCTGTGATCTTTTCGGACGCCTTTTCGCTGTCCGCTCACCATCGCAACATGAGAAATTTGGGTTCGTACAAACTCGCGTCCTCTGGAATGCGATCGGTATTCCGCAAACCTACTCCCAGACCTACTCCCAAACCTACGGCCAAGGCTGCTCCACCTATGACCCCCCAAAACCACGCCTTTTTGTACACAGGCGTCTTTTCGGCAGGTACCGTCGCCGAGGCTGGTGCGGCCTCCTTTGAGTGTTTCGTTTCCACTGAACCATCTACTTGTGACGCACCAGTTGCGGATCGTTCCGACAAGCCCGTTGTCTGCGCCTGCGGAATTTTCCCTCGGAGTTCCTCCAAGTATTTTTGGGCCTTTTCGTCTTGTTCAACCAATTCGCGGTTGCCACTCCGTTGTAGGAATTGTTCGTAGTATGTTTTGGCCTCTGTGAGCTTCCCCTCTTTGTGCAAAACGCGCGCGATGTTGTAGAGCAGACGTGGGTCTGGCAGCACTTCATATGCCAGCTTGTAACTCCGCACTGCTTCGGTGAGTTTTCCCTCTTTTGACTGTTTTTTTGCCTGCTCGTGCAACGCAGAACATGGAGGGTGCGCATCACACAGGTTTTCCGTCGATGTTTCTGCCCAGGCAGACCCGTCCAGCGCACTCAAAAAACACAGCAACAGGAGTCCGCAAAGACCACCAGTGGTCGGCCCCCATGTGCGAGTCCTCTTCATAGGGGACTGCATCCCACACCGTAAGATACCAAGCCGAATCATACAGAGCATAATAAACTCATTTTCAGCCTTTTTTTCATACGGAACAAACTGACCCACACGAAAAATGCTTCGGTGGTCTCGATGGGTTCAAACCTTGCGCCCAACACACAGCGATTGGTACCCTTTCCACGCGGGCTCTTTGTGGCATGAACAAACTCGAAGCAGGCAATCAAATCGGTCCCTACCGAATCGTCCGTCTGTTGGGTGAGGGGGGAATGGGTGCTGTCTATGAAGCCAAGCAAGAGCCCATCGGTCGGCGCGTCGCTCTGAAGACCCTCCTAGCGACCCACATCCACGACGATGAAGTGACAGGCCGCTTTTTCAATGAAGCGAAGATTCTGTCTGCGCTTGAACACCCGAGCATCGTGCAAGTATCCGATTATGGGTATACGGCAGATGGTACCGCATACCTCGTCATGGAGTTTTTGCGTGGTGAGAGTTTGGGAAAGCGTCTGGAAAGTGTCCCCAATCAAAAAGGGCTCCCAACCCCCTTTGTCCTACAAATCGCCCGCCAACTCGCCGACGCCCTCTCCGCCGCCCACGAAAAAGGAATCGTCCATAGGGACCTCAAGCCGGACAATGTGATGCTTGTGGGGGATTCGGCGGTGCCTGGGGGGGAGCGGGTGAAGGTGTTGGATTTTGGGATCGCGAAGTTGACTGGGCCGGAACACCATGGAGCGGTGAAAACGAGCACGCAGGCCGTTTTGGGAACACCGCTGTACATGTCTCCTGAACAATGCGAGGGGGCCGGCCAAGTCGATGCAAAAACGGATGTGTATTCCCTCGGATGCGTGCTGTTTGAAGCACTTTCGGGAAGACCCCCGTTTACCGCAGATGGAATCGGACGCATCATTGGAATGCACCAATTTCAAGCTCCCCCTTTGCTGCAACATACATCTCCTGAAGTTCCGCAACAGGTGGCTCAATTGGTGGACAGAATGCTCGTGAAGGATCGGACACTTCGTCCGAGCATGTTTGCAGTTGCGCAAGAACTTGGCGATCTGCTGCAAACGGCGGGAGACGGTGCGGCGGGCATTCGTGAACAACCCCAAAAGGACTCCACCAAAGACACGGAGCCCGAGCTGACTCGCGTGCTGTCTCCATCTGTATCGAGTGCCACGTCGGCACCATTCAGTGGCCAAGCCGCAGGGGCAAGAGTCGAACGGACCTGGAAGGTGTTGCTGCTCTTGACCGGCTTGCTTCTTTTGGGAGGAGGCCTGGTTTTCTTTGGATTGCGCGCAAGAGATGCGGATTTCGCACAGACGAACCCGACACCATCCAAATCACTTCCCAGTTCTACGGAATCACAGGCACACACTTTCCAAAACAAAGCAGAAACGGGTTTGGGAAATCCACATTCGACCCCCAAATCGACTGGGCATGATGCCAAGAGCGGAGAGGCAGATCTGCCTGTTTCTTCCACGCAACCTGGAACAGAACGGAAGACCAAACGGGCGACAAATAGCGGCGATGCTCAACCGAACGAGAACCCTCCGACAAAATCGCACCGCCGAAGGAAACACGCAAAAAAGAACTTCTTTGAGGATTGATGGGATTGATCGCATTCCGTTTGCAGGTCACAGTTCACCGCGCACTCCCAATGAGGGCAGAATCGGCAACCCCGTGATGGCCGCTTTCTGAACGTAGTCGTAGGAGTACACGAGTTGCTCTTGCGCCGGATTGTTGTAGATGTTTGAGATGTCCAGGTACACCTGGAACGTGATCTTCTTGGTGACAAACTTCCGATCAATTCGCACATCCAATTGATGGAACGGTGCCAGCCGTTCGGTGTTTCTCTCCGTCTGTGGAACGGGTTGATACATATCAACGTCAGAATCGAAGTACCCACCCCTGACCGGTGTCTGCGGAATCCCAGAAATGTACCGAAAGCGCACTCCCACTTCAAACTTGTATGGAAGGTAGACATGCGCGGCAAAGATCAAGATGTGCGTTTGGTCGAAATCAAACAGACGTTGCGAACAAGTTGGACAATCGGCTCGCTCACTGCGCAAAAGGGAGTAGCTGAGCCAACCAAACAAGTGCTTGGAAAGACTCTGGCGCAGAAGAAAAGTCCCGCCGAAAATGCGACCATGTACTTGTGACGCCGTGCGTTCCGGGCGAATGTCTTGGGGAAAGGGGCCGTCTCCAAAACGTCGATTCATCGACGAAGAACCTGCAAAATCCCACAGGTGTTTGTATAGACCTGTGATTTCTAAAATCAGTCCTTTCCAAATGGCCTGTTCGACTGCAAGGGAAAGATGCGTGGCTCTTTCTAACCGCAGAAGGGGATTCCCAAAAGAAGAAAAGTAGTCCTGCACAGCGGGATCTTGGGAGTACATTCCCAAACCGAGCTTGATCGTGGTGAGAGAGGTCACAGAGAGCTTTGCGGATAGTCTTGGATCGATAGAGTATCGACGGAGAAAGCCGAAGTAGTCGAAACGGATTCCCGGAACGATCGAAACGCGCGGATGGGGTTTGTAACTGAGTTCTGCATATGCGGCAGGATTCACAAAGTAGGCCTGATCTTGGGCAAGAATTTGGGTCTGGGAACCGGGCGGTTTTTGAAATTCCCCCTCTCGAACAGGCTGCGGAACGGCTGCATTTAGCCAAACATAGGATGTCTGAACGTCCATTCCGGCCAAGAGTCTTTTGTCACCTGAAAACTCTCTTTGGACTTCGATTCTGTAGTCTGCTCCGAGCGCACTTACAGACATGTTCACAGAGCGCCCGAGAGCAAGCTCTGTCTGTGTAAAACCAATGGTGCTTTGAAACAGTACGTCCCAACTAAAGAAACGGCGGGTGTATCGCGCTTGCAAACGATGAAACTGGATGTGTGTGGAAAATTGGCCATTTACAGATGGATCAACGTCTTGGGGGCGAGCGAACTTCAACGAGATCTGATCATCTGCACCCAAAACAAGAATGCGCAACGTACCACCCCCAATACTGTACTTTAGGATGGCTTGGTAGTCCCAATACACCGGGGCATTCGTGAAACGGAGGCCGGGTGGATCACCGAGCACTGCTCCTGCCAGGGCCAACCCTGCGTCTATGTAACTACGACGGAGCCCGAGAGCAATCGACCCTTTTGGTTCGCCTGTACGTGGGTTCTTCGGAGGAAGGGGGCCCTCAACTTCGATTCCGATGTGAACAGGATTTGCATCGAGAGCGGCATGCCATCGATCTTTTCTACCGGCACGCAAATCGACATCAATGGTTCCGGCGGTTGCTCGACCGTAGCGGACTCCGAAGTTGTGAGGCAGATAGGTAACAGAGGCCAAATATGTAGCCGGTACCACCGACGTGAAGCCACCGTAGTGATAAAGCTGCGGAACTTCTGCGGTGGCAAGATATACGCGAGAGTCGGAGGGTCTCGCACCTTCAATGATAAAGAGTCCGGTGTTCAAAGGGGAGCGAGCCGCGCCAGGCAGATTTTCGATCGCACGCAACGGATCACCAAGTGTTCCAGGAAGTTTGCGCAGCTCCTCTGTCTGAAGGGTTTGCTTGCTGATTTCCTCGCGGAGGGCGGGATCTTCGGACGTAACAACGGTCTCAAGTGAAGTCCGTCCGAGCGTCTGTGCGGTTGTAAAAAGAATGCCAATGGGAAGCACAGCCAAGGCGGCTTTTTCTATCGAAGAATGGTGGAACATGGTGGGACTGGAATTGAGCAAAGGATGCCTCATTTGAGGCGATGGTAGCATCAGCTCATTGGAGGAGGGCTGAACCTGGACCCTTGATCGGGGGCCTTGGAGGAGCGGGAACTCCTGGGTAGCCAACAAGAGCAGGTGGAACAGACCAAGCGCACGTCATGTTGCAAACAAACGCATAACCGAACCGAGAGTTGCCTGCAAATTTTCGCTTGCTTTTTGTTTTTTGTATTACATGAAGCGATCAGACCCTTTTGGGGATCGAGTGGTTTGCACGAGGTCAGCTTGCTGGACGATGCAGTAGACACACCGTGGTTGCGTTTTCATACGAGAACATGAAAGGTCTTTGGGATGATGTGACCAGGGATTCGGAGCGGTTTGTGGTCTTTTGTCCGGCTCCGAACATGGACCACATGTCAGCCTTCCGCCTAAAAACATGAAATTTTTTGTGTTTTGAAATACAAAACACGCAAGTATGCTAAAGATCGGTTGAAAACAAACGAGGACTCCCCTGCATTGCGGCTGAGGGAGCGTGTCAGGGGGACTCACGTTGCTTCGTATGAGCAAGCGAACCGCGTCACCTTTGCACATTGAACACAGGGAGGAATCAATGAGCCGTCCACTTTTCGCGCGTTCATTGTCTGGGGCGTTCGTCGCCCTGTCGATCAGCGCGTGTACCGCGCCACAAGTTGGCAGTCCGTGTCCGATTCCGACGAATGCCGACAACAAAACGCGGCTCGAGTACGTTCAAAAATGCTTCGGCCTGGTCGCCAACGTGACCAATGACTTTCGGCTCAAGAAAGACGTGGACATTCTGTTCGTTATCGACAACTCACCGTCGATGTCGCCGAAACAGAGAGCCCTTGCAGAGAACATTCCCAAGTTCATCCAAAAGATCGAAGAATTCGATATGAACTATCACGTTGGGATCATCACGACGGATGTCGGGACGACGGTTTCCGAATCCGCTGTGTGGGGGGGCGGTTATGAGCCCGCATGCGACAAGTTTCGTGGCGACGATGGTGAGCTGCAAATCAAGACTTGCGACCAGCGAAACACGGTTTCTCCTGATGCAAGCGCGGCGTGTACCCAACTTTGTCCCGACAATCGGTTTCGTCCGACGAATGGCAACAAATTCATCTCGAAGATTGACAACAAAACCAACGTCCCCCAAGACATTCAGCTCGACCCGAAGACGGGGAAAATGGTGGACTACGGACCGAGCCGAGCCTTCAAGTGCATGGCGTTGGTGGGGGATGCAGGCTGTGGCGTAGAGGGCCCGCTTGAAGCCATGAGACGGGCCGTTGACTTGAAGTCGGCCACCAATACGGGTTTCTTGCGCAACGGTTCGGTACTCGCGGTCCTCATGATCACCGACGAAGATGATTGCTCGGTGAAAGCCTCGAAGCGCACCGAATTGGACCCGAGCTATCGCAACTGCAACGCAGCACAGCCTGATTCCTATGACTGTTACAAGCTCGACCAGCGTTGTCTGTTCCGTTCCCTCAAATGCAATGAACCGATGACGACGCCTGGTGGAAAGACGGGTTGCGTCGAACGGGTAGACAGTTTCTTGGAACCCGTAAAGACCTACTACGAAGCGCTGCTCAAGCTGGGTCGGCCCACGAACAAGTTGCTGGTAAGCGGCATTTGGACGCAACCCAAGATCGACATCGCAAACGGAGGAACCGTGGGAGTCGTTGGGGGGCCGCTGACTTCGGACCTCAAGCGCGACCCGGCGTGCCGCAATGCGACAGACGCGACGATTGTGGGGCAACCCCAGTACCGGTTGTCTCAATTCGCGTCGATGTTCGGTTTCAAAAAGGACGGCTCGCAGCAAGCGTTGGAAGTCAATGTGTGCGACACCGCCGATTACCCGAAAGCGCTCGACGACATTGCAAAGCTGATCGAAGAAAAGTTCGCTCCCTGCATTCCTGTAACGGTGAAAACGCAAAATGGCGTGCCGATCTGTTTGGTGGGAGACGTAGATGAAACCACGCCGGACGCTGTGCCCAACACGTACTTTCCACAATGTACGTCTACCTGCTGCGATGCTTGGGCGAGCACGGCGACACCTGGGGTCGGTGACGCGAGCATCAAGTCTGCATGCGCAAATGAACAGGCAGACGCTTGCTTCTGCGCAGTGAAAAGCAAAGTCGCTTCAGTCTGTACCGAGGGCGTAAATGGCGGGACAGTCATGGGCGTTTGGCGCAAAGGCGGTGTGAACACTCCGGCGGGCAAAACCGTCAGTTTCCGCTGCGCGGGCTACTAGACCTCCTCTCCCATTCCCGTTCCCAGCCCCGACCCGATCTCCCTAAACCAGGTTTCCCCCCAAAAATCCGGGCCTCCTTTCTGATCCACAGCCACACTGAACCGGAGCAAAAGCCGGTCCAGCATTCTTGTTTTGAAAAAAGCGACTTTTCCGTAAGGTTTTCGCGGCGTTGGCACCTAGTGAGTCAAGGTAGGCGCGAGGTGGTCAGAGTGGCTTGCTCTATGCGCAAGGATTCGGTACGGTGCCGCTCCGCGCCAGTGAACATACCCGGCTCGTTTTTTTCACGTTACGGAGGCTTGTGATGCGACGTTCGACTTTTGCGCTCCCCTGGGCAGTTTTGGGCCTGGGGCTTCTGTCCTCGGCTTGTACCTCTCCGCAGGTCGGGTCTACGTGCCCGGTGCCGACGACAACCGATCCGAAGGCCAAAATAAAAGAGTTTGGCAAGTGTTTCAGCCAGATTGGCGAAAGTGTCGTCGATGCTCGGCTGCGGAAGGATGTCGATATTCTGTTTTTGGTGGACAACTCACCGTCGATGTCGCCCAAGCAGAAGGCTCTGGCGACAAACATTCCGAAATTCATCCAGAAAATCGACGATACGGGGGCGAACTACCATGTGGGTATCGCGACGAGCGATGTTGGCAGCAACATCCAGCCGGGTGTGCCCTGGGGCGGCAACATCGGCAAATGCGACACGTACGAGGGTGACGATGGTGTGTTGCAAAACGCACCCTGCACCACGCGCAACGGCGTGACGACCGACGCGCGGAACGCTTGCAACCAGCTTTGCCCCGACGACAAGTTCGTTCCGATGGATGGCCGGCGCTACATCTCGAAAGTAGACGGCAAGATCAACGTGCCGTCGTCGATTGAAAACGATCCGGTGACAGGCAAGCCGGTTGATGTGGGCCCGATCAAGGCGTTCAAATGCATGGCTCTGGTCGGAGACGATGGCTGCGGCATCGAAGGTCCATTGGAGGGTGCAAAACGGGCTCTCGACGGACACCGCAGCGAAAACTCTGGCTTCTTGCGCCCCAATTCGGTGCTCGCCGTGATTTTCATCACCGACGAGGATGACTGCTCGGTTCAGATGTCGAAACGCGACCAGAACAACCCGAGCTACACCGATTGCGATCCGACCCAGGCCGATCGTCCCGAGTGTTACAACGTCGATTTCCGCTGCTTGGCTCGATCGGTTCAGTGCAACGAGACGACGCTCACGACGGGTGTCAAAACTGGCTGCAAAGAGCGCGCGAACAACTATCTCGAACCAGTCGAGAAGTACTATCGCTTCTTCAACAGCATTCGCCCAGGGAACAAGCTGCTCGTGAGCGGCATCTGGACGTTGCCCTCGATTGAAAAAGGAGGCCGGGTTGAAGTGGCGCGAGCCGGTGGAACAACCTCTCCAAACCTGAATCGCGCGGGTGGGGCGGGTGCATCGTGCGTGTATGTGGGGGACGCAGGAGTGTACGGCCAAGCTCAGCTTCGTCTGTCCAAGTTTGCCAAGCAGTTTGGCGTGGATGGGAATGGCCAGCCGAACTCTCTTGAGGTTTCGATCTGCGACATCGACAACTACCCAGCGGCTTTGGACAGGATTGCGAAGGCCATCGAACAGCGGTTGCAGGCCCAGTGTCTTCCTGTCACGCCCAAGCCGGATGCGGCGGGCCAGCCGTTGTGCATCGTCGGCGACGTGGACGAATCCACGCCCTCGAGCATGCCTGACCCGAATACCGCGTTCCCCGTTTGCTCGGCCACCTGTTGCAACGGTTGGGCGTCCACCTCAACCCCAACTCCGGGAGACGACACAATCAAAGCCGCTTGCAAGAACGAAACGAGCGATTGCTTCTGCGCGATCAAGAGCAAGAATCCCAATGTTTGCAGCGAATCCGTCGTTGCTGGCGTGTGGCGCAAAGGCGGGACCCAACCGCCTCCGGGCAAGGTCGTGAACTTCCGCTGCGTAGGCGGAGGCTGAGCCTTCTGGGCGGTTTCTCCGCCCGTTCTTCCTTCCTTCCTGCCGTTTTCTTCCGTTCTCTCCCGTTTTTGACGTTTTTCGGCTGAAATCGCGGGCTGTCATGCCTGCGGTTGGCTGCTGCTGTGTGTTTGTGGGGAACTTGGCTACGGAGTCGGACGGACGGAAGTCTCGGAAAACAGCTCGGCAAGCAGAAGTTCAGACGCGCTGTACGGATCGACCTGCCTGTTTTCGACCTGCGCCACACAATCTGCACGGCGTTCGAGTAGCGCATCGATGCGACCGAGCAGACGGTCAAGCAAGGTCTCGCGCAGCTCGCGTCTGGCCCGCGTCCTGCGCCGCGCGGTCGCAAAGTGAGCGGTTCGCAGCTTGTGTTTCTCGATTGTCTCGGCGAGCTGCGAAATGCCGTCTCCTCGCGTGGCGACGGTACGAACGATCTCGACCTCGGTCGGCGGCGCGTTTGGACCGAGCGGCGCATCCGTTTTCCTCAGCTCGAGCATCGTCATCAAATCGCGCACGGTTCGATCGGCCCCTTCGCGATCGGCTTTGTTGACCACCAGCACGTCAGCGATCTCCAAAATGCCCGCTTTGATGGCCTGGACCTCATCGCCCAAACCCGGCACGGTCACGACGACTTTTGTGTCCGCGAGCGCGACCACATCCACCTCACCTTGACCTACACCCACCGTCTCGATGAGCACGATGTCAAAACCCATCGCATCGAGCACTGCGACGACCTCTCCCGTCGAACGAGACAAACCGCCCAGGTGCCCCCGCGACGCCAGGGAACGAATGAAAACCCCGTCATCCAAAGCGTGCCGCTGCATGCGAATCCGATCGCCCAAAATCGCACCACCGGAAAATGGACTCGACGGATCGATCGCCACGACGCCGACGCGCAAACCCTGCTTCCGATAGTGTGCGATCAGGCCATCCACCACCGTCGATTTGCCCGCGCCGGGGTTTCCCGTCAACCCGACGAGATACGCGCGCCCCGTATGCGGCCACAACTTGCCCAGAACCGACTCCGCAAGTTCCGTTCTGTCGTCGAGATCGCGAATCAAACGCGCGCCGAGCCGCAGATCGCCTGCAAGCACCGAAGCTGCAATCTGCGAGATGCGCGTCGAAATCGAATCGGCCATCGCGACTCAGGTGCCTTCTTCGTGGTTGGTGTAGACATTCATCACGTCTTCGTGCTCCTCGAGAGCGGCCACCAACCGACCGATGAGCTCGGCATCCTTTTCATTGAGCGCCACGGTCAATTCCGGGAGCATTCCGACCTCTGCATCGATCGGCGTCATGCCTTTTTTCTCGAAAGCTTCTTTGATGCTTTGGCAGGCACCCGGCTCGGTCAGAACCACGATCGTATCGCCTTCTGCCCGAACATCGTCGGCACCGGCCTCGAGAGCAACCTCGGTCACGGCATCTTCGGTTTGCTTTTCCGCATCAAAAAGAATCTGTCCGCGCTTTTTGAACTTGTGCAGCACCGAGCCCGACGGATCGATTTTGGCATTCTGTCGCTCGAGCAGTTTGCGAAGTTCCGCCGCAGTTCGATTGCGGTTGTCCGTCGCAAGTTCGATGACAATCGCCACTCCGCCTGGACCATACGCCTGATACACCAATTCCTCGACGGAATCTGCGCCCAGTTCGCCCGTGCCTTTCTTGATCGCTCGGTCGATGGTGTCGGTGGGAATGTTGGCACCGCGTGCTTTGTCGATGGCAGTGCGCAACCTGGGATTGCCCCCCGGATCGCCGCCCGAACGCGCCGCAATCGAGATTTCCTTGATGAGCTTGGTCCAGTTTTTGGACTTTTTCGCGTCGGCAGCCGCCTTCTTGTGCTTGATGGTGGACCAACGATTATGACCAGACATGAGGTCTCCTAAGAAAACAATGTGCGCTGGGTTCGTTTCGCATTACAGCGACGGAAGCCAGCGCAAACGAGGATGCCGCGCGGCCTTGGTTTCGTCGAGGCGACGCAATGCGGTGTGTGAAGGTGCGTGTTTGACGAGTTCAGGCTCGCGACGAGCCTCGTCAGCAATCTGTAACAGCGCCGAGGCAAACTCGTCGAGCGTCTCTTTGCTCTCGGTTTCCGTCGGCTCAATCATGAGCGCGCCGGGCACCACCAACGGGAAATAGACCGTCGGAGGATGAAAACCGTAGTCCATCAGTCGCTTGGCCAAGTCCAGCGTCTGAACAGAGGTTTCCTTTTTCAGCTTTTTGTCCGACGTGACGTACTCGTGCATCGACGGTTTTTCCGACACGGGCGGATATTCGTGTTGCAAAAGAGCGCGCAAATACACCGCGTTAAGCACGGCCATTTCCGTCGCTCGCGTGAGGCCGGCACCCCCCATTTCGCGAATGTAGGTGTAGGCCCGCACCAGCATTCCAAAATTCCCAAAGAAACTGCGCAGTCGTCCGATCGATTGAGGCCGGTTGTAGTCCAAACGGAACACGCTGTTTTCATGCTCGACGGTAGGGGACGGCAAAAACGGCACGAGTTTCTCGACGACACCGACGGGACCTGAGCCCGGTCCGCCTCCGCCGTGTGGGGTCGTGAACGTCTTGTGCAGATTGATGTGCATCGCATCGATTCCCGTCTCACCAGGCCGCACTTTGCCCAGCAAGGCATTCAAATTGGCTCCGTCCATGTACACAAGACCGCCCGCCTCGTGGATCACCGACGAAATTTCGGCGATGTGTTCCTCGAACAAACCCAGCGTCGAGGGATTCGTCACCATGAGGGCCGCAATGTTCGACGGATGCTGCGCCACTGCCGCCCGCACGCTTTCGACCGACAACAGCCCATCGGAAGAAGTCTTGACCGGCAAACACTCCATTTGGTTGAGCGTGACCGACGCTGGATTCGTGCCATGTGCCGAATCGGGAATCAGCACTTTGCGCGGCGACAAACCCCGACTTTGGTGGTAGGCGCGAATCATCATCAGGCCGCACAGCTCGCCGTGAGCACCGGCAGCCGGCTGAAGCGTCACCCTCGCAAATCCCGAGATTTCGCGCAGGCATTGCTCCAGCCGATACATCAGTTCGAGCGCCCCTTGCAGCGTCGATTCTGCCTGTGCCGGATGCAGCGCAGCGAACCCAGGCATGCGTGCGACCAACTCGTTCACTTTTGGGTTGTACTTCATCGTGCAGGAGCCGAGCGGATACATCCCGATGTCGATCGCGAAATTCCAGCGCGACAGCCTCGTAAAGTGCCGCGTCACATCGACTTCGGAAACCTCGGGCAGGGCCGGCGGATCGTCTCGATGCAGCTCGCCAAGCACCGACTTCAGGGGAACCTCTGGAACATCCAGCGTCGGAAGGGAAGCGCCCATCCGACCAGTTGCGCCCATTTCAAAAATAGGCTCCTCGGCATGAAGCAAATGCCGTGTCGGGCAGGGTCCGTGTTTTGCCGAATTCATGGGCACACCTCGTCGAGAGCCAGGGCCAAACGATCCAAATCCTCGCGGGAATGCCGCTCGTTGACAGCCACAAGCAATGTGCGATCTGCATCGGGACATTCGGGCAGCGCAAAACCCGGAGACAAAAGCGGAACACCAGCAAAAATCCCGCGCTCTCGAAGCAAAGCCACCGCCTTTTCCGCCGAGCCGCGCATGGTTACGGCAAACTCATTGAACGTTTGTCCCGCGACCGGCAAACGGAAACCCCGCACCGATGAAAGGCGCGCTTTCAAGTATTCCGCCTTGGCCAAATTGATTTCCGCAAGCCGACGAAAACCGTTTTTCCCGAGCAAGCACAAATGGATTGCAAATGCAAGCGCAATCAGTCCTTGGTTCGTGCAAATGTTCGAGGTCGCTTTTTCTCGCCGAATGTGTTGTTCGCGCGTCGCCAGCGTCAGCACGTAACCGCGCCGACCCTGTTGATCCACGGTTTCACCCACCAAACGGCCCGGCATTTGGCGCACATGCTCTGTGCGCGCCGCAAACAGACCTACGCCCGGGCCACCCAGCGACGGTGCCGAAGCCAAACCAATGCCTTCACCCACAACAATGTCCGCGCCCAGGCTGCCCGGAGACTTGACCACGCCGAATGCGAGTGGCTCGGTGGTTGCCACGACGACGAGCGCACCCACCTTTTGCGCCGAAGCACACAGCGACGCCACGTCTTGCAAAACGCCCAAATAATTGGGGCTCTGCACAAGAATTGCGGCCACCGCATCGCCGCATTCCCCGAGGAGTTTGGACAACGCTGTTTGGTCGATTCGTCCATCTGGCCCAAACCCCACGGTTTTGAGCGCGCTTTTTCCCATGTCGTCGATTCCGTCGAGATAGCAGTGCAGCGTGCCCACATAGTGCGGGTGTATCGCACCACATGCGACGACCAGCGAGCGACCTGTCAGGCGTCGCGCCATCAGAACGGCCTCGGCCATCGCTGACGCCCCGTCGTACACCGAAGCGTTGCTGACAAACGGTGCTGGCAGGCCAGGCACAGCTTTCGGCCCAAAAAGCTCAGCCACGAGAGTTTGGTATTCAAACACCGCCTGCAAAGTACCTTGGGACACCTCGGGCTGATACGGGGTGTAGGCCGTGTACCACTCCGCGCGCTGGAGCAGCATGTCCACGGCGACGGGAACGTGATGCGAAGAAAGACCTGCGCCCAAAAACGACGGCATCGTGGGCCGCACATTTTTCGCGCCAAGCTCGCCCAAATGCGAAATGAGCGCCGCCTCGTCGAGCGGATCGATTTCGAGCGGTTTCCCGAGCCGCAACGATTCTGGAATGTGTGAAAACAGAGACTCGACCGACGGCGCGCCAACCACTTTCAACATGGCAGCCACATCCGCATCGGTGTGTGGAATGTATCGCATGAATTGATCCGGCCTGTGTGTCAGCGTCCTTCCTCGCGAGAGAAAAGGACTGATTCATTCGGCAGCAAATGGGGTTTTTACCCTTGCGCCTTCACGTATTGCGCGTACTCCTCGGATGTCATGAGATCCTTCGCCTCGTCGGGATTGGACATTTCGAGTTCGACCATCCAGCCCTCGTCGTAGCAATCCTCATTCAGGATTTCGGGGGAATCGCGCAATGGATCGTTCGTCTTCGTCACTTTCCCCGACAAAGGCGAGTAAATGTCCGAGACAGCTTTCACCGACTCGATGGTGCCCAACACCTGTTCTCGACGGAACGACTCGCCCTCTTTGGGCAGATCGACGAGCGTGATGTCGCCGAGCTGATGCACCGCAAAATCGGTGATGCCCATCACGGCCCGTTTTCCGTCGATGCGAGCCCACTCGTGGTCTTTTGTGTAACGAAGATCGGAAGGGAAATTGCTCATTGAGGTGTGTTCCGTTTTTTTGAATGTTCAAAGCATCGGAAGGCCGAGGCCTGTCCGTTTAGATGGCTGGGCGACGATAAAATGGCGGCTTCACAACCACCGCCGCAATCCGTTTTCCTCGGCAATCAACGAAGAAACGAGTGCCAACTTCCGCGAGCGCCAAAGGCACATAGCCCAACCCAATGTTCTTGCCCACCGTCGGACCCAGGCTCCCCGAAGTCACGGTGCCGATGGGAGAACCGCCAGTCTCAGCGTCATAAATCGTGTAGCCGTGTCGGGCTGTGCCTCGGCCTTCCATCGAAAACGCGGCGAGTTTGCGCGTGTTGCCCGCAGTCTTGATGTTTTCGAGAGCACTTCGACCAATGAAATCGTGGTCCAACTTGACCACCCAACCGAGGTTGGCCTCGAAAGGATGGGTCGTTGCGTCGATGTCATTTCCGTACAGGGACAAACACGCCTCAAGCCGCAGCGTATCCCGAGCACCCAGACCGATGGGTTTTACGCCCAGATCTCTTCCAACGGTGAGCAGCGCATCCCACAACCGCGCAGCACCATCTGCTTGCACGAACAACTCAAAACCGTCCTCGCCGGTATAGCCGGTGCGGGCTGCCCAAATCGGAAGGTCGAGTGCGACGACTTTTTGGAAATGAAACGACTTGATTTGCCGTAGGTCCGTGTCGGGACAAAGCCGCTGCAACAGCGAAACCGCGAGCGGGCCCTGTACGGCGATGAGTGCGATTTCGTCCGATAAGTTGCGAAACACCACGTCTTTTTTGCCTTCGACGTGCTTCCGAAACCACGCGACATCCTTGTCGATATTCGCCGCATTCACGACGATGACGAACCGTTCAGCGTGTTCGCGATAGACGATGCAATCATCGACGATGCCACCGTCCTCGAAACACACGACCGTATAGCGAGCCTGCCCGTCTACGAGCTTGCGCACATCGTTTGTGACCAAGTGTTCAACGGCGGACAGCGCACCCGGCCCGACAAATTCGACTTCACCCATGTGGCTGACATCGAAAAGGCCCACGGCAGTTCGCACGGCTTTGTGTTCTTCGAGGATAGATTCGTATTGAACCGGCATCGCCCAGCCGCCAAAGTCAATCACCCGCGCCCCCAGGGCCACGTGGCGATCGTAAAGAGGTGTGCGACGGGGAGACGAGCCGGAATTGGGGCTTTGTGTACTCATAGCGGGCCGCCATCATCGCAAGGCGCTCGGTGCGAATCAAGCGGCAACGCAACGCCGGCACACCGCACACACCTCAACCCAAAAAATGCTTTGGCCCACGTGTAAAAAACGGCATTCTCGTAGGCCGCTTACAATGGCTCGTGTCGAGTGTTGGCTCGGCAGCTTGATTCTGTACGGCGCAATGACAAGGAAGAGACAAGGAAGAGACCATGCGAGAAAAATTGCGGTTGTGTGTTTGGACGATGGCCGTCGGCTGTTGTCTTGGCGTTTCGACTGCGCGGGCCCAGGACCCGAAGTTCACGTTTGCCGCTTCCCCTGCCGAGGAACCTCCCAAGCCTGTATGGAAAGCGTCGGCGCAGGCAGGTCTGATTCTTGCGACGGGAAACGCCAATACGCTCACGATCTCCGGTGCGGCTTCTGCGTCGCGAGTGGATTTGCGAAACAAGATCGCGCTCGACGTAAATGGGGCCTACGGCACCGCGACAAACTATGTCGCCAATGACACAAACGGTGATGGAAAACTCGATGCTGGCGAGGTCGAAAGCAAGACGCTTCCCAACACCAAAATGTGGAACGTCAAGTTTCGCTACGACCGTTTCTTTTCCAAAAACAACTTGGGCTACCTTTCCGCACAGGTAGGAGGCAACGAGCCAGCCGGTAAACTCGTGTACGGTGGAGCGCAAATTGGCTACAGCCGTCAGCTTCTGAAAACCGAACGAAACGAGCTGTTGGCCGAACTTGGGTACGATTTCACGTTCGAGTTTTATCCTGGCGATCCACCGCCGACGCCCGATCGGTTGATGATTCACTCGCTGCGCGTGTTTGTCGGGCACAACCTGACACTGACCAAGGAAACGGGCCTCACGACCGGACTCGAGGGTCTTTTCAACGTCAATCCGCTGACCGCCCCCGGTTTCACCGAAGAGATCACGCCTTTTCGAGACACGCGGATCAATTTCAAGACCGCGCTCTCGACGACGATTTACAAAAACCTGAGTTTCCGTTTTTCGTTTACCGCGCGCTTCGACAACGTGCCTGCTCCGCGACCCGCCCCAGCAGGTTTCAAGTTCGCCGACGGATACCAACCGCTCGCGGAGAAACTCGATACGCTCAGCGAAGCTGCTCTCGTCGTCAATTTCTTGTAACCCAAAGCGGAATTATTCCTCGTCGTCGTCGGGCGTTTCGTCTTTCCAGCCTTCCAAGTCGTACTTCCTCATCACCTTGCGAAAGTACTTTCGGTCGATGTCAGCCGCTCGCGCCGCGTGCGAAATGTTCCCCTTGTACTTTTTGAGCAAGAAACCGACGTACTTTCTCTCGAACTGCGCGATCCACAATTCCTTCGCGTCTTTGAACTGCAAATCCAGGCGCGGCTCCGTCGCGAGCCCTCCTGATTGGGCATCGACGATCGCCCGAGGGATTTCCGATTGCGGACGCGCTGCCGCCATCGCCGCATTTGTTTTCTGAGGCAGAAAGCCGAGGCTGTTCCCGTCTCGAATGTTGTCCGGCAGATCAACGCTTTGGATTTGGTGGCTTGAGGCAAAGCTGACCGCGCGTTCGATCGCATTCAGAAGTTCCCGGATGTTGCCCGGCCACGAGTATTTGGACAGAAGCTCCATCGCGTCGGGAGCCACCTGCGTACATTTGCGACTTCCGTCTGGGAGTCGATTGTACGAGTGTTCAGCCAAAAACGACTCGACCAGCAACGGAATGTCGTCGAGCCGGTCGCGCAAAGGCGGCAGCACCAAACGCACAACGGACAATCGGTAGAACAAATCCTGTCGAAACCGACCTGCACGCACATCTTCTTCGAGGTTGCGGTTCGTTGCTGCAATGATTCGCACGTCGATTTTCAGCGATCGCATTGCACCGACCCGCCGAATTTCGCGTTGTTCGAGCGCCCGAAGCAGTTTTGGCTGAAGTTCCATCGGCAACTCACCCAGTTCGTCAATGAACAGCGTCGAGTTGTGCGCCATCTCGAACAAACCCTGCCGAGTCATGATCGCGCCGGTGAAACTTCCTTTTTCGTGGCCGAACAGCTCCGATTCGATCAGGTTTTTGGGCACCGCGCCGCAGTCGAAAACCATCAAGGATTGCCCGGCCCGCGACGACAACCGATGAATGGTTTGCGCGACCACTTCCTTGCCAGTGCCCGTCTCTCCCTCAATCACGACCGTCGCTCCCGTCGGAGCGATTTTCTCGATGATCGCGTACAGCTCCCGCATCTTGACGTTTTTGCCAACGATGTCGCCCAGCCGGCTTTTCGACGAAGCCACGATGTCCATACGTTCGTGGCCGACGAAAAACTGAACTTCTGTTTGGCCGATCGAAATCGTCGCACCGTGACCCAGATATGCCTCGCGAATCCGAATCCCATTCACGTAGGTCCCGTTCGTCGAGCCCAGATCGCGCAGCAAATATCCGATTTCGTCCTGTTCGATCCGGCAGTGAAATCTCGAGACCGTTTCGTCTGAAACAACCAAGTCGTTGTCTTCCATCGCACCGATGCGAATGGTGGTCTGATCGAAAAGCTGTTCTCGCCGGCTACCCGATTGCAGAAAGGCCAGACGGCACGTTCGGACTTGGATCGTCTGCGGGCGCGCGCCGTCGTAATGCACCTTGGTAGGCGGCAGGAGGTCTGGAAACTTCCGTCTCGATTCCGACGGTGCGCTCATCCGGTTCATTAGAACTGTAATGAAAATTACAGTCAAGAACAGTGGTTATGTGCTCGATGGATGAGAACTTGAATCCACAATTACCGAAGAAATACCTTCATAATCGAGCTTGTTCCGTCAGTTAGTTTGTCCTTGTGCAGGCTAGATTCTGACGACAATCTGCCAGCCCGGTCTTCGTGTTTAACAAACAGCAAAATTGTTATTTTCCGAACGAAGTAGGGATATGAGGACCGTTTTGTCTTCGCGCCAAGGTCATAATCGAGCCAAATTTGACAACCTTCTGGACAAGGCACGACATGCATCGCCGAGGGTTGTTGCTCTGGCGTCAGAACCCGCTCGTCGTGTTCAGCGGCCAAATCTTCAGCCAAGTGCCCGGCTTGCTCGATCGCCTCTCGCAACGTCAACCGCTGCCGTAACAAGACTTTTGCCATGCCGCCGTAGTCCGACGGCAAACCGATGCACACATCGTTTTCGGTTTGGTCTTCAAAAAACAGCGGCAGATCTGTCGCAGAAATGCGCGCTCCCGTCGGTTGGGATGGTTTGGGAGGCAAACTGTTTCTGAAACTACGCCGTAACACATGCACCTCGTGGACTGGATTTAGTAGCAGGATTTGTGCCCAAAATCACCGCCTCCGCCGCGAAAGGGCCACACACGGCCAGCGGGGCAAACGTGCAGATTGGATGCGAAAAAACCGGCATTGTTTTTTGGGGAACTTCGACTGTAAACAACTGGCTGGGGTCAGGAGTGGCCACGCAGAGCCTTCTGTCCCCACTTGGGCAGAAGCGGCGTTTTTGCTTGGCTTGGCTGCGACGTGATCCTACTGTGCCGGGCAGGAGATGCGCAGATGACCCACATGTACCACTCCATTTGCACGTTGGCGGTCGGTTTTGCATTCGTCACAGTTGGCTGCACCGAGCCCGTTCCTTTTTTGGACGACCCCGACTTGCTGGTTTCTGAGCCGGACCTGAGTGTGTCCCGCGCAGACATGAGTGAACGCAGGGATTTTTCGACGGGGCCTGCGGACCTTTCTCTTGTGTGCGGGTTTGGTCAAACCCCGACGCCTGGGGCCGGTGCCTGTTCCTGCGATGCCAATCACCCGGTTTCTTGTGGGGAAGGCAAGTATTGTTGTGCGCCGGGTCAAACGTGTTTGCCGACGCCGGGGCCGCGAGGCGAAACGCGCTGTTCACTACCAGCGACGGCGAGCCGCTCGAGACATGTGTTTGCTTACGACAAGCTACGGGACGAGTCGGTCGTGCGTTTCGGTGTCCGCGACGAAATCGGCGTTGATGCGCTGTGTACGGACCAATGGCACCTGACGCAGGTCACTTGGAATGCGCCTGTCGTAACCAATCCTCCTGAGCCGCGCATGGATGCCTCACTCATTTGGGACGACAACGCGAAGGGGCTTCTCTTGTGGGGCGGGCTTCTGTCGCTGTCGGATGTCAACAAGGCCACAAATGACATGTGGTTGTGGACCGGGAGTGCCTGGACACAGAAAACGCCGACGGGAGGCCCGGCAGCTCGCTATGCGCACGCGATGGCGTTCGACAGCGTGCGCAAAGTTGCCGTGTTGTTTGGCGGGGAAATCGGCTTGGTCGCGCAAGATGACACATGGGAGTGGGACAACGCGCAGTGGATTTTGCGCACCACCACAACGACGCCCAGCGTTCGTTCCGACCATCGCATGGTCTACGACACCAAAAATCGACGCATCGTGATGCACGGTGGTTTCGTCTCGGGGATTTACAGCCGGGAGACTTGGACCTACGACGGGGCGAATTGGACCGCGCTTCCCGATGAAATGTCGCTGCCGATGCGTGTCAAATTTGGCATGGCCTACGACGAGAACCGGCAAGTCACAGTGGTTTTCGGAGGCGAGACGCTTGGCGGAAATGTGCTCGGCGATACGTGGGAATTTGATGGTCTCAAGTGGACGAAAAGAGCACCGGTTGTCTCTCCGCCCCGACGAGTCAGTCCCGCCATGACCTATGACGCTGGGCGCAAGCAGGTGCTTCTGTTTGGCGGAGATCCGATTTATCTCGATCGCCAAAAAGACTTGTGGGCCTTCGACGGCAGCAACTGGACTCAGTTGTATTAGCGAAAGGGCGCGTGGCAGCCGAAAGGCGCGGTGGCTGCCACGGGAGGTTCTTGGGGAAATCGGCTACTTGTGAAGCAGTTTGAAAGCGTGCGCCCAACTTCCTCGGACAAAGCCTGGAATGCACCACAGTTGGCACAGCGGCTCGATCGCCCGCGCTGACGTGGCAGAGCCCATGTCCTCTACTTCCCAACCAAAATGATGGAGGATTTTCGTGGCCTGTTCTTTGGCCTCGGCGTTGTTGCCGCAGATGAACATCGACGGTTTTCCGCCCGCAAATTCCGGGTTCACCATGAACGGATTGCCGACGCAGGAAAACGCTTTCACAAAGTGCGCGTTTGGGGCTGCCGCTTGAAGCCGTTCCATCAGCGACTCGTTCGGGCCAGTGAAAAACTTGATCACGCCATTTTCTGGCGGTGCATCGGCAATCGGATTCGTCGCATCCAACACCGTTTTTCCGTCGAGCAAGCTGCCAAGGCTCTTCACCACCTCCTCGGCGGCGGTCCCTTTTACGCACAGCACCACCACATCCCCGAATGCCGCAGCCTCTGCAAAAGAACCGACTTTCGCCGAGGCACCTGCTTTGTTTTGCCATTCAGCCAGCTTGCTTGTCTCTCGCGATCCCCGCATGACGGGATGGCCATGTTTCAGAAAACCATTCGCCAGAACCTCGCCGACTTGCCCAGAACCAAGAACTGCAATGTTGTGGATGCTCTTCATGTTCACGATGCTCCTTTACCGGTTGACTTCAGCGAGCCCATCATCGCCTCACAAAGGTCTACAAGACAAGGGTTTTGAAGTGTTGCGGCGAGTTGGGCCTAGGTGAATACGTTACGAGTTCAAAAGCGTTTTTGATCCAAACAAGCGCGTTTGTAGTTTTATCAATACCAATCACATCAAATCTGAACGCATTGCTCTTACAAATGTCTGAATTTTTCACGACAAATTCCATAGCTGCATAACAAAGTTTTCGTTGTTTTCGGAAACCCACCGTTTCGAGCGGAGAACCCAGTTCCGAGCTTTTTCGGAGACGCACCTCAACAAAACAGATTGTGCTGCCATCCAGCGCCACAATATCGATTTCTCCTCGGTGAGTCCGATAGTTCCGGGCAACAATGCGCAAGCCTTGCTTTTGCAAAAACTGCGCGGCCTGCATTTCTCCGCGTTGACCGTCCTCTCTTGTCGTAGACATGAGCACAGCCTCCAAAACGAAACAAGCGACGACCAGGATGAATTGAAATTTCGCGTGTTTTGCTTTACACGCACAAAAATTCTAGCGTAGCAAAACAAGCAATCCTGAGCAGATAACAGGATTTCATACGCGATTCCAACGGAACGCCGTGAAAACGCAACAGGCAAGACACCGAATGAAACAAAAAAACCCATTCGGGCCGCGTGGAATTGCGACAGCCATGTTTTTGAATACAAGATCGCTGGCCCAACACGCACGGCGATCACCCGCCGGCGCGTCGGACAGAATAAAAAGGGTGCTCTAGTTCTGGCCGGAAGTCGGCTCGGCGTTTCCGTCGGTGTGTCTGTTGGTCCGCTCTTTGATGCGAGCGGCTTTGCCCGACCGTTCACGCAGGTAGAACAGACGTGCGCGTCGCACCTCACCTCGGCTGACCACATCGACGCGATCAATTCGCGGGGAATGCGTCGGGAAAATTCTCTCGACGCCGACGCCGTAACTGATCTTGCGAACGGTGAACGAAGACCGCAGCCCGTGATGGTGGCGGCGAATCACAACGCCCTCGAAAGCTTGGGCACGTTCTTTGTCACCTTCCTTGATGAGCACCCACACCCGCACGGAATCTCCAACCCGAAACGCGGGAAGCGCATTTTTGCGCAAGCGGGCTTTTTCAACCAGTTCAACAACGGGGATCACATCGCTCATTTGAAAAACTCCTAGGTTCTGTTTTCTTCTGCAAAAAGTCTGTCTAGCAGGATCGCCGTCGCTGAGCGCACCGACAAGTGATTGTAGGGAGCTTGTCCCTGAAGCGGCTCGAGCACACCATCGACGGTGGCCATAAAATCGTCGGTAAGACCCCAACCTGTTCCCATGACCAGGAGCAAAGGCCGCGTTCCATCGAGCAGTTTCGTCCGCAAGGCAGGGGCGGAAAAAACTCTGTCCGACGGAGACAACCGCGCGGTGGTTCCGACCACCATGGGTTGTTGGCCACGCTCATCCACGATGGATTCGATCGTCTGTTCCATCGAACACTGCACGCACACCCTGGCGAGTGCCGTGCGACGAAAGTCGTTCTGTTGTTGACCGGGCCCGTCGTCCCAGTAACCCAAAATCCGCTGGACCAACTGACGTTGGGCAGAAACGGGATGGACGACGTAATAACGAGCGACGCCATAGGTGCAACACGATCGAGCAATGTCATGGATATCCAGGTTCGTAACCGACGTGCTTACGACTTGGTGTTGCTTGTCATACACGGGGTGATGAACAAGTGCAACATATGATCGCGCGGCAAGTTCCGCGCAAGGGCTGGAAAACGCTCCGTTCATGTGCGAGCCCTTGGCGATGCCGTTTCCGATCGCTCGGAATCCCAAGCGGCGAGCAGGCGTTGGTCTTCACAGGAAAGCATGTGGGCCGAGAACAAATCGGGACGCCGTTCTCGAGTGCGAACCAACGAAAGTTGTCGTCGCCAAAGACGGATTTGCTCATGGTTTCCTGACAACAGCGTCTTTGGGACCGAGTGGCCCGCAAATTCTGACGGACGACTGTATTGGGGATATTCGAGCAATCCGTTTTCAAAAGATTCGTCTTGTGCGGAATGTTCGTTGTGAAGAACACCCGGAAGCAGTCTAGACAGTGTATCAATCAAAACCATTGCAGGAAACTCGCCGCCTGTTAATACAAAATCGCCGATTGAAATTTCGTCATCGACATATTGATAAATGCGTTCGTCGAGTCCTTCATACCGACCACACAAAAAAAGAAGCCGCTGTTCATGGGCCAGTTCGCGTACCAACGACTGTTTGAGCAACTTACCGGTCGGGGAAAACACAATTTTCCGTGCGGGACCGTGCGTGGCCTCGATGGACTGAATGGCTCGAAGCATTGGCTCGACTAGCATCACCATGCCAGAACCGCCGCCATAGGGTGTGTCGTCCACTGAGCGGTGTTTGTCGCTTGTGTGGGAGCGCAAATCGTGTGTTCTGAGCACCAAAGCGCCTTTGGAAAGCGCCCGACCCGTAATGCTGATCCGCAGTGCCGGATCAAACATTTCCGGGAAAATCGAAATGACATCGACGGATAACGGCATTACCTGTTCTCCGTCATATCCAGGTCGAATAGACCGTCGGGCGGTGTTACGACAATCACGCGCCGTTCTGCATCAAACGAGGACACAAACTCGGGGATGACAGGCAAAAGGGCTGATTCTCGCGGAGGTCGCTCAATGACCAGTTGGGGTTGGGCCCCCAAACTTAGGATTTCGCGAGCAACACCGATTTTTTCTCCGGCAGAAGTCACGACCTCGCAGCCGAGCAAATCGGAAAGATAGAACTCGTCGGCTTCCAGATCGGGAAGTTCCGCTTTCGATACCAGCAAGCGCGCTCCAGTCAACTGCTCCGCTGTCGTGCGATCGGCAATTCCATCGACCGAAAGGACGAAAAAGCCCTGCGACTCACCCCGACATCGCTCCAATGGCCACGCTTGCGGTGGTTCGGAGGGTTTCTGTGTCCACACATGCGCGGCGCTCTCAAGCGTCGTCGATGCTGCGTTGTGAAGTTTGACGCGCAGCTCGCCGCGCAGGCCGTGCGGACGACAAACCACACCCAATTCCAAAAGGTGAGAAGACATATCAAAACGCGAACACGCTCACCCGGCGAAATCTCCCGACGGGCGAGCGAAAGCGGCGAGACCGGCTGCTACTTCGCTGCCTTGGCTTTTTTGGCCACGCTGATGAGGTGAGCCACCGTGTCGGATGGTTCCGCACCCTGGCTCAGCCAATAGTCCACGCGCTCCATTTTGAACCGGACCTCGACGGGCGTCCTTGTCGGGTCATATACCCCAATGTGCTCGATGAACCGCCCATCGCGAGGACTGCGGGAGTTTGTCACCACGACCCGGTAGAACGGGGCCTTCTTTGCTCCAGCTCGAGCCAGTCGCACTTTTACAGCCATTTCTTTTGGTCCTATCTGTTTCGCCAACAAAACATCTGCCTCGGAACACGGACATTCCTCGACAGATTTCATGCATTCAGAGGACCCACAGAAAGGCGACAGCCTTGGTTCCGTGCGCAGTGGGTCACTCGCGAGTCGGAGAGCCTACTTGCACCACACTTGCGCTGTCAAGGCATTGAAAACAGGGTGAAATTCGCGCTGTGTCAGCATCAGGCTGCGGCTTTCGCGGTTTCCTCTTCCTGAGAATCGCTTGCGGCCTGGCTGAGGGACTGAGGATTGACGATCCCCTGCCGCACCGTCGCGAGCACTCGTTCGCGCAGGGCTTCGGCCACGTCGGGATGTTCGGAAAACCACTGCATTGCGCGTTCTCGTCCCTGCGCAAGCCGCTCTCCGTCGAAAGAATACCATGCGCCATTTTTTTCGAGGAAGCCGTAGTTCGTAGCCAAATCGAGCAGTTCCCCGACGCGGTTTACGCCCACACCGTAGAGCAGATCAAATTCGGCATCTCGGAACGGGGGCGCGAGCTTGTTTTTGACGACTTTGACTCGCACGCGCGAGCCGACAACGGCCTCGGCTTGTTTGATTTGGTTCAGGCGACGGATATCCAGACGAACCGATGCGTAGAACTTGAGTGCATTTCCTCCCGTTGTCGTTTCGGGATTTCCAAAGGTGACACCGATTTTCTGTCGAAGTTGATTGATGAAAACGACCGTGCAATTGGCCTTAGCCGACGCTGCGGTGAGCTTTCGCAGTGCTTGCGACATGAGCCTGGCCTGCAAACCCATGTGTGCATCGCCCATTTCTCCGTCGATTTCGGCTTTCGGGACGAGCGCGGCGACCGAATCGATCACGATGAGATCCACGCCGCCCGAACGCACCAACGAGTCGGCAATTTCGAGACCTTGTTCGCCGCAGTCCGGTTGCGACACCAGAAGTTCGTCGAGCTTGATGCCCAATTTCGCGGCGTAGTTTCGATCGAGTGCGTGTTCAGCGTCGATAAACGCACAAATTCCACCGCGCTTTTGAACTTCGACAATCGCATGAAGGGTCAGCGTGGTTTTTCCAGACGACTCGGGACCATAAATTTCGATCACGCGACCGCGCGGATAGCCCATGCAGCCCAACGCAGCGTCGAGAGCGATCGAACCGGTGGGAATCGCCGGTACGTCGGCGATCTCGTGGCTGTCGAGTGCCATGATCGCGCCCTTGCCGAATTGTTTTTCGATGGCCGCGATGGCGCTGGCGATGGATTTGAACTTCTCTTTGACGGTTTTCGAGACGGACATGATTTCTCCTTTGTGTGGGGCGTTGTGGGGAACGGTGCTGCATGTCACCGGGCGCTCGGCAGATCGAGGACCCGAAGCGAGAGCGCCTCGGCAATGTGGGCAGCACCAACGGAAGGTTTTTCGTCGAGATCGGCGATCGTTCGGGCGACGCGGAGCACTCGATGGACGGCGCGATTCGAGAGGCCGTGTTTTTGAGCATAGGCAAGAAGCAACTTCTCGCCCGCCGCGTCCGGCTTGGCGACGTTCAATACTGCGTCGGGGTCGAGGGTCGCGTTGCTGTGTGCGTAGTTGCCGTATTCGGTCGCTCGAAGGTGTTGTGCCGCTCGGGCGAGCACGACTTTTTCGCGAACCTGGCTGGATGATTCGCCGACGCGCTTCTGCTCAAGGAGCGTCTGGTATTCGACGTGGGGGACCTCGACGTGCAAATCGAAGCGATCGAGGAGGGGTCCCGACAGACGCGACATGTATCGATTGACGACACCGGAATCGCAACGACATTTCCGCATGGTCGAGCCCCGAAAACCACACGGACACGGGTTCATCGCGGCAATCAGCGAAAACGACGACGGATATTGAATCGAACAGCGAGCGCGAACAATGGTGATTCTGCGCTCCTCAAGAGGCTGGCGCAGGGATTCCAGGGCAGCACGCGGAAATTCTGGCAACTCGTCTAGGAACAGCACACCGTGATGAGCCAAGCTGATTTCGCCCGGGCGGGGTAGGCTGCCGCCACCGACGAGACCCACGACGGAAACTTCGTGATGTGGAGCGCGAAAAGGACGCTGGGTCAGCAGCGACTGTTCTTTGAGCAAACCTGCGGCTGAATAAATCGCGGTTGCGGAAAGGGCTTCTTCCTCGGTCATGGGCGGCAAAATGCTGACCAGCCGTCGGGCAAGCATGCTTTTTCCTGTTCCCGGCGGGCCGATCATCAGCAAGTTGTGGCCTCCAGCGGCAGCGATCGCGAGTGCTCGCTTGGGTTGCTCATTTCCGCGCACTTCCGAAAGATCGCAGTCGGTTGTGGTCGCGACCCCGGCGCGTGGAAGCTTGGAAACCTCGGGGAGAGGTGGGCCGCCTTGCAACATCTCTACGACCTGTCGCAGGGACGTTGCCTGCCGCACAACCAAACCCTGTACTGCTGCGGCTTCCGTCGCACAGGCGGCTGGAAGAACGATTTCCCGGCGGTCTGTTTTTTGCGCCCACATGGCGATCGGAAGACTGCCGCTGATGCGTCGAATGCTTCCGTCTAAGCCCAACTCGCCGAGCCAAATTCTGTTGTCGAGAACGCCAGGCGGGATCAGTTCGAGTGCCTCGAGCAAGGCCAAAGCGATCGGCAGATCAAATGCCGCACCGTCTTTTCGGATGTCAGCGGGCGCGAGATTGATCGTGACTCGACGGGGAGGTAGGGCAAAACCCGAATTTTCGAGTGCGGCACGGACGCGCACGGCCCCTTCCTTGACGGCGCTTTCAGCCAAGCCGACCAAGTTGTACTGAGGCAAACCGAGGCTGACATCCACCTCGATGTGTACGGGAAACGCTTGGATGCCCAACAGGCCGGCAGAAACGGTTTTGGCAAGCACGGTTGGTTGGAAGAGCAGACACCGTGCCAAATACGAAAACGTATCTTCCCGTCGAGAAGGACGCAAAATCGAACATCAGGTGGTTCGGAGAAACGGATTTCGTCCGGCGGGCCGGACAACGCTCATTCGGAGGGAAGGAGGGAATGCAGGGCAGCGGGCAGTTCGGCGTATTGAAAGGCGTATCCCATCGAGAGCGCGCGTTCGGGAAAAACACGCTGGCTGGCCAACATCACATCGGCGGCTTCGCCGAGCGCAAGACGCAGCGCGAGAGCAGGAACCGCCAAACGCGACGGCCTGTGGAGCACGTCTCCCAGCGTTTTTGCGAAGGTCGTCATGCGAACGGGCTTGGGCGCGGTCGCGTTGAGCGGGCCTGACACAGACGGGGTTTCGAGCGCAAATTCGATGAGCCCAATCAGATCGTCCAGGTGAATCCACGACACAAATTGCTGGCCGCTTCCGAGCGGGCCACCAACGAAAGCGCGAAACGGCGGAACCATCTTGGCGAGGACTCCGCCGCCGTTTCCGAGGACGATTCCGATGCGAAGCAGCACGACGCGAACACCGAGCGACGCGGCTTTTTGGGTTTCCTCTTCCCAGCGAACGCACAGACGAGACAAGAAATCGTCGCCGGGGCCGGATTTTTCATCGACCGCTTCATCGCCTCGCGAACCGTAAAAACCAATGGCCGAGGCTGCAACCCACGTTTTCGGTCTTTGTTCGGGCGGAAGTTGCGAAAGAGCGGCACACATTTGCCTGGCACTCTCGACGCGGCTGTCTAGCAGTCGGTCTTTGACCGAGGTGCTCCACCTTTGTGCAAAAAGCGGTTCCCCGGCGAGCGTCACGAGGGCATCCATGTTTGCGCATTGGGCTTGCCAAGGTCCGGGCTGGCCGGGATCGCCTTCGACGATATGGAGGCGCTCGGTTTCGATCGCCGATGAAAAATGCCGTCGATTTCGCGTCAGCGCGGATACGTGGTCGCCTCGCAAAAACAACCGACGCAAGAGCCGCTTTCCAACAAAACCCGTCGCTCCAGTGACAAATGCGTTCATGAGTGACCTTTAGATGCCGGCACCTTGTTGGAATACCTCGCTGCTCGCTTGCGCCTGCGTAATTCGGCTGTTCGGCGGCACGCTGCGCGTCAGCCACACGTTCCCGCCGATGCTGGAACCGCGTCCGATGGTGATGCGCCCCAAAATCGTCGCGCCCGAGTAAATGACGACATCGTCTTCGACGATCGGATGGCGCGGGATGCCCTTTTTGGGGTTGCCGTGCTCGTCGAGGGGAAAACTCTTGGCTCCGAGGGTGACGCCCTGATAAATGCGAACACGTTTTCCGATTTCGCAGGTCTCGCCGATGACGACGCCCGTGCCGTGGTCGATGAAAAAACGCTCGCCGATTTGTGCGCCGGGATGGATGTCGATGCCGGTGTCGCTGTGCGCAATTTCCGACACGATGCGCGGAATCAGCGGAACGCCCAAACGGTGCAGCGCATGGGACAAGCGATGGTGGGTGATGGCTGCAAGGCCGGGATAGCAAAAAATAGCCTCGTCGGGGCTTTGCGCGGCCGGGTCTCCGGCAAACGCGGCGGCCACATCGCTGTCGAGCAGCGCGCACAGAGCCGGAAGCTGGGCGGCAAATTTCATCGTGATGTCGTCGGCTCGAACGCGGGCTTCCTCTCCGCAGCAGGTCCCGGCGAACGCCAGACCCCGACGAATTTGCTCGCGCAACGTGTAGAGCGCGCGGTCGAGGGAATATCCGACGAAATGATCGACGGCGTCCAACGACAAATCGGGTGGCCCAAAATGCGCTGGGAACAGTGCCGCCCGAAGAGACGCCACGACGGAAACGAGCCGTTCTCGCGAAGGCAATGGTTCATTGTCGCCTCCGCAGCGTCGAATCGGCGCTGGGTGTTGCCGCGCCTGCCGGAGTTTTTGGACCACCTCTTCCAAACGCTCAAATTTCGCTTCGCTCACATCGTCCTCCACTTCCGCACCTTTGTGCTCGGTGTGTCCTCCATGTTCTCCGAAAATGGGCATGGTTGCGCAAGAACGACGGAATGCTCGTCGGAAAAGCGGGTGGAGGTTTACGCGACCGGTTCGCCGCGTTTTCGATTCGAGAGACGATTGCCGACGTAAATGCCCAGGCCCGCACCCAGCGCGGTTGCCAGCACCCAAAGACTGAGGCCGAGCACGCTCCACAGCAGCAGGTTTTTGGTTTGCAGGTTTTCCAGCGTATTCATCTGCGAGGCGACCGCGTTCATCGGCCCGACGAGCGCGGCGGTTTTTTCCAGTGGCGCTTCCAGCCTCGAGACACGGTTCATCGGCTCTGCCAGGCCCGTCAGGTTGTCCATGGGCTGTTTCAGGTCCGCCACGGCTTGCAAGGTGGGCCGAAGACCCGCGACTTCGCCCATCGGTGTTTTGAGGCTCGCAACCGCCTGCATTTGCGGCCCGAGCGTGGCCATTTGCTCCATCGCGGGACGCATCGCGGCCAAGTCGCGCATGCTGTGCGCCATCGCTTCAAAATCGCGCTGCATCGCCGCCAGCCGATCCATCGAGCCCTTCATTTCGGCGAGTTGTCGCATCGAGCCATCAAGCTGCGCGACGTTGTCCAAACTGGGCTGCATTTTGGTCATCGACTCGGACGCTTGGCCGATGAGCTGCCCCGATTGCCGAATCAAACCGCTGGTTTCGCGCAGGTGCTGGTTGGTTTCCTGGATACCGCGCGACGTGTCCCGAACCATTTTCATGAGATCGCAACCGGGCAAAAGCGATCCCAGCAGACAAACAAAGACAAAAACCAAGCTTCTAGAAAGCGTCTGTTTGCGCATCCCCCAAAACCTCACGCGCGACGGTACCACACGTCCGCGACAACCAACTGAGGCTGCCTACAAGTCCGCTTGGTTTCACTCAAAAAAGTGGCTGCGGAGTTTGCGGTCAGCGAACGCGGGGCGTTTCGTGGGGACGAAACCGATTCGACGAACCCCGGGAGGCCGGCTGCGGCGATTGTTCCGGTGCCCTCGTGCTGGCATGCCCAGCAGGTTTTGCGCGGGGAAAATCGGGTTTTGCGCGGGGAAAATCGGGTTTTGCGCGGGGAAAATCAGGTTTTGCGTAGGGAGGTTCGGCTTCGGCGCGACGCGCGGGCGGTTTGTGTGTACTCGGTGTCTTTTGCTTTTTTTGCGTCGGCGGCACGAGGGGTCGGCCTGGCGCAGGGGCCAAACCACACAAAAGCCGCAGGTTTTTCACCTCGGCAGCCGACAAAGGCCGAGATTCGCCCATCTCGACACCTTCCGCAGAAAGACCGGCGTATTGCACCCGCGTAAGTTTCAGCACCGACGAGCCAACCGCCTCGGCCATGCGGTGAATTTGGCGGTTTTTGCCCTCGTGCAGCCGAATTTCGGCCCAGGTGTGTCGGGACGTAAATTTCAGCACCCGAACTTCGGCGGGCGCACTTCGTTCGGGAGGCCCGAGCGGCGCAGGCTGTGCCAACGGCACGCCGTCTTTTCCCAAAATGCGCGGAGGCGGAAGCTCGACGCCCTGACGAAGGCGCGAGAGCATGTTTTGCGTGAGTTCCTCGCGGAATTTGGCGTGATAGACCTTTTCCACACCCCGGCTTGGGTGCATGAGGGCGTGGGCGAGTTCTCCGTCATTTGTCAAGAGCAACACGCCTTCGGTGTTGAAATCGAGCCGTCCGACGGGAAACACGCGCACCGGCACGTTTTTGAGCAAATCGAACACCGTGGGCCTGCCGTCGGGGTCCGCTGCGGTTGTGACGTAGCCTTTTGGTTTGTGCAAAAGGTAATACGCAAGCGGCTCGGGCTCGACGAGTTTTCCGTCCACCCAAATGCGATCGGTCGCAGGGTCCACGCGCGTGCCAAGCTGCGTGACCACATGTCCGTTCACCGAGATGCGACCGCGCACGATGAGCGCCTCAGCGTGTCTGCGCGACGCGATGCCTGCTTTGGCCAAAAAAAGTTGCAAACGGATCTGGTTCATGTGGGTGTTCCTGCGTGGTGCGCGTGGGTCGCGCCCAAGTCGTGGGTCATGCCGTCGTCGTCGTTTTCGGTCGGCTCAGGTTTTTTCGGGGAAGGGGTCAAGGTGTGTGCGTTCGGGTCGAGCAGCGGAAACGCGGTCTGCACGGTGCGGATCATTTCGTCGATGCGCGCCAAATTGTCCGCATCGTCGGCAAGCTGTTTTTCCAAAAGACCCGAAAAAGTGTCTTTGGCCCCAGCGCGTTCGTCGCTCGGTGTCGAGGCGGATTCGCCGACCTCGGGCGATTCCGCATGGGCGGTTTTCGGGGAAATCAGCGTCGGCAGCTCGAACCCAGCGGCTTGTACGGCCTCGCGGCCTTCGTCGGACAAGTCTTGATACTCGCGCAGCGTCGGCAATTCCTTCAGATCTTTTAAGTGGAAAAATTCCAAAAAATCCCGCGTCGTGCCCCACAGAAGTGGCCGACCCGGTTCCTCTTTTTTGCCCAAAATGCGAACCAAATTGCGGTCCAGAAGCGTCCGCAGCGCCGCGCCGGAATCCACGCCTCGGATGTCGTCGATTTCGGGTCGCGTCACCGGCTGGCGATACGCGACGATGGACAGCGTTTCAAGCTGCGCACGCGACAGTCGCACGGGTTTTTGTTTGAGCAGCCGTTGCACAAACGGCGCGTTTTGTACAGCGGTGCGAAGCTGCCAACCACCCGCGACCTGCAAAAGACCGATGCCTCGGCCTTGCTTTTCCAGCGCGACGGCGAGCGCACCCAATGCGTCATCGATCGTCTGCCGGGTGTAGAGCGGCGGCCCACTTTTCTCGACGGGACCTTTTGCCGTTTCTTCCAATAGATCGTGGATCTGTTCGGTGGGAAGCGGCTTGTCCGACGCAAACAGCAAGCTTTCGAGCACCGATTGCAGCCGCTCCGAAGACAGCGCGAACAGCGTTTCCGGCTCATCGTCAGAAAAACCGGACCAAAGGGCCGGCGCGGCGTGTTCGGGAGGCTCGTCGTGAACCGGCACGGCATCGTCTGACGGCGAAGTTTCTGCACGAGGCTGCTGGGTCGGTCGGTTCATGGTTTAGGTGTTCGCAAAAGAAACAGCGGGCGGGTCTGCCTCGTCGGGCACGGCCAGCGGCAGTTCGCCCTGAAGTTTCTGTGCGTGGCGCGGCAAGATGGCACCTTCGACACGCCGAATCAATAGCGCGGAACGGTCTTCGATCTGCACAAGAAGCAGAAGTTTCAGCCGCGAAAGCTCGAGCACCGCCATGAAGGTGAGAACAATCTGGTATCCGAAGCCATCGACGCTGTCGCTGCGTTTTGCGAGCGTCGAAATCACATCGAAAAACGTGTATTCGGGCTGTTTTTCCAAAAGGTCGCACAGCTCGTGGATGCGATCGGACAGCGACAGCCGTTCGACCGTGACTTCGTGCGAGAGCTTGCGTCGCGTGCTTTTCAAAAGCCCGGCGAGTGCCGTGATGAGCTCCCACACCGGCACTTCCGCAAGCGGCGCGTCTTGGGCCGGTTCGGGCAACACCGCCGGGTTTTGGCCTCGGGCAAACACGTTTTTGCCAAACAGAGGTCGATTCAAAAGAGACTGCGCAGCCTCTTTGTATCGCTGGTATTCAAGCAGCCGCTTGATGAGCGCCTGCCGAGGGTCTTCTCCGTCGTCCGCGTCGTCTTTTGGGGGCTCTTCGGGGCGGGCCTCTGCGGGCAAAAGTTCACGCGATTTCAGGTACGCGAGCGTCGCGGCCATGAGCAAGTACTCGCCCGCAAGGTCCACGTTGAGCGACCGCATCTGCTCGAGCATTTCCAAATAGCGCGCGGTCACAAACGAGATCGGAATGTTGAACAAGTCGAGCTCGTGTTTGCGCACCAAGTGCAACAGCAAATCGAGCGGCCCTTCAAACTCGGGCAAAACCAAATCGGTCGGTGCAAGGCTCACCTTCGGACTATATCCCGCAAAGGCGGGGCCAAGGCTGCCGTGCGTCCACCCCGGCCCGCGTTTTTGGCCTGCGCGCTGTTTTTCACGCACCGCAAAAACCGACGCAAGGTTTGCCAGTCCGCGCGCAACACCTAGGCCTTTTCGCGTTCGTCGTCGAGCTGCTTTCGCAACCGCAAAAAATCAGAAAGGGTGTTGGCGACGGTTTTTGTTGCTGGCGAGTCGGATTGTCTCGCCCAAAGCGCGGGGCCATTCACACACGGAACCATCTGGGACAGGACCTGCTTCATTCCGCCGGAAAACGCCGGATGGAGGGCCAGGTGCGAGAGCTTCTCACTGCCGCGTTCCAGGGCTTCCAGCACGTTTTGTTCGATGTCGCGCAGCCGTTTGTCCTGCGGGACAAAGCCGAGCAGCGCCGAAACGTACACAAGCACGCGCAGCGTCGCAGTAGCGTCCCCGAGTACATATCCGAGCAAGTAGTGCGCAAATGCGGGCTGATCTTCTTCGAGCGCGGCGTGGACTTGCTTGCTGACAGCTTGGGTCCACACCGGAAAGTCGGTCGGCATTTTCGGCTCTTTTGGAGGTTCGTGGCCAAACACGCGCAGCACCGCCGCGACACGCGCCAAGTCGCGTTTGACCGCTGGATAGGTGCTTTGGAGTTGAGCCAACTCGGTGGCGAGATACTGCGTCAGCTTGGGGTCGGGGCCTTGGGTTAGCGCCAGGAGCGTTCCCGCCTCGAAGTAGGTGGAAATCCCAGCTTGGGTATCCCCGAGCAAATACGCGATGTTTGGACTGCCCATGGCCTGCGGTCTCCTTGAAACGGACACTTGCGTCGAAACCAGACCATAATCTCAACGGCGCGACGCACAAAGTTTGTTTTTGTGGGAAAGACATCGACTCTGTGCGGAAGACACCGTTTGGAAAAGGGAGCGTACAGCCGGGGGGATACAGCAGGAAGGGCCGGGGAAGGGCCTAGGGGGTCGGCGAGGGGCTACATCGTTCGTTTGTTAGACGGCGGGCTTGGGGTCGTGGTCGTTCTTTTGTTGTTTGGTGCGCGTGTGGGCCGCTTTTTTCCCGACGGCAGAGCGGTATTCGCGCGTCGCTCGGTACAGACTCATGAGGTCCTCGTTGCCGGGAATCTTGGCGCGTTGTTCAACGCTTGTGGCGATGCTGCTGATGCGCTGGTGCCGCTCATTGTCGAGGGCAGCTTCGGTCTCGGTGACAAGCTCCAGCAGTTTGCGCAGCGGTTCTTTGTATTTGCGGGTGTGCTGAAGTTGCTCGGTCAGCTTGTCGAGCGCCTTCACCTCCTCGTCAACAATGCCCGCTCGGACCCCGAAGAGTTTTTGATTGGCTGCAATCTCCGTCAGCAGCGCGTCGAGGCCTGCGCGTTCTTTGCGCATGCCGGTCATCGCACCTGGGGGCAGGTCCACAATCAGGTCAGCAATGGGCGTGCAATCGATCGCGAGGTCACCGGGAACAGGGTTTTTTGGGTCTTTGGCCATGAGGCGGTCTCCTTTCTCGCAGAGTGCGAGTGCCACATGTGTAGTTCAAAAATCTCGCGCCGCAAGGGAAACGCTGAAAAAAAGCAATTTTTTTTCAGGATTGCGTGGTTTTTCCATCACAAAAAGTGAACACAGATTCACAAATCGGGAGCGATCCTTCACCAAGTCTAGGTCCAACACCGCCAAGGCCACGTCCAAGACCACCAGGTCTAGGTCCAAGACCACCAGGTGTCAGTCCAACACCACCAAGGCCCGGTCCAAGACCACCCAGTCTAGGTCCAAGACCACCAGGTCTCAGTCCAACACCACCAAGGCCCGGTCCAAGACCACCCAGTCTAGGTCCAAGACCACCCAGTCTAGGTCCAAGACCGCCAAGGCTAGGTCCAAGACCACCAGGTCGAGGTCCAAGACCACCCAGTCTAGGTCCAAGACCGCCAAGGCCCGATCCAAGACCACCAAGTCTGGCACCCAGACCGTGAGGTCGCAGCCGAAAAACAGAACGGGAAAAACGAAAAAGCGCCCGACGACACTGCGCTCAGCCAGATCGCTTCGGTCATGCCACGCACGCAACGTCCGAGCAGATCAAGCGCATGAAGGAGCTTGGGATCTACGCGGAAGTCAACCTGACCAGCAACGAGCAAACCGGCTCGCTCCAGCCGGTACGAGGGGGCCGCGACAACACCTTCCAGAATCACTCCCTCATCAACCTGATTGCTGAGGGGGTGCCAACCATCCTCAGTACCGACGGGCACTCGGTGATGCACACCACGCTCAGCAAGGAATACAAGCGCGCCGAGCAGCTATTCAAGGCATATATGAAGGGCCGCTTCCCCATCGAGATGGATGGAGAACTGAAGTACTTCCAACAGATGTCAGACGAGCAGCGGGCGCGAATCGCGCAGGGCATGAGCCTCCTAAAAGAGTCCGCAAGCGCCTACGGCGATCAGGTTTCCGACGGAGACGCACGGGACAATGCACGCCTTGACCAGGACGCGGAGTGAGCTTAGGGTGGCCCAATGTTGAGCTGGCAAGTCGAACTCTCCAAAGAGGTTCAACGGGAACATCGGCAGTGGCTGGAGCGGGGAAAGACCGGCGCGGGCCGCATCGATCTCGAAGGCCATGAGTTCCGTAAGTCACGCGACGCCGGTTGCATTTTTCTAGGCGCTCGCTTCGTGAGCTGCGATCTCAGTGATTCGCAGTTTCAGCAGTGCGGCTTTGAAGAAATCGAGCTCATTCGCTGCGTCTTTGATCGCGCCAGTTTGAGCATGTGCGCCTTGGAGCGCGCTCGCATCGAAGGCTGTCGCTTCGTGGGCAGCACGCTGTCGATGATTGACTACGACGGTGGAATGATCAGCGACTCGGATTTTTCTTTTGCGATCATGGATCGGAGCTCCTTTCCAGAAGCGCGCACGCTCCGCTGCAATTTCACCGGCGCAAAACTCAACGACATGACCTTCGATGACAGTTTGTTCGAGTACTGCAACTTTCGCGGTGCGAAGCTCACCCGAACCGGGGGACCGCCCCTAGGCAGCGCGTACCGGACCCGCTTTGTTCAGTGCGATTTCCGCAGCGCCAACTTCAACGGTCTGAAGCTCAAGGATGCAGTGTTCGAGCGCTGCGCGTTTCATGGCGTTCAGGGGGAACCGGTGATGGAAGGGGCCTGTGAGATCATCAGCCCTGATTTTTCTGGCGACTTCGACGGCGGACCTGCACCTGATGTGACGACGATTCCTGCTTGGCTCAAGACAGGGACGCGCTGAGCGGTTCGAGCATGCTGACGAGTTTTGTGAACGGTGGAACGAGCGCAGGCGTGGGAAAAGCGTTTGGAAACGGTCCAAACGGGATGAATCCGTACATGTTCTCGGCCATCAAGGGCGGAAGCAGCAGCGCAGCGGGCCAGACCGCCGCCAATGTGCTCGATCCCAGCATGTTTTCTGGCCGTCCCGAAGACATCGCGAAGAAATGGGTGACGTCGGTGGGTGGTGCAGGACTTTCGGGGTCGCTCGACAGCATCGCGGAGACCCGTGCGGAGCTGAAGGAAGCGAAAAAAGCGCAGGCTCAAACCCCAGATCAGGGGCCAGACAAACCGAAGGCCGAGCAAAACCAGGGGGGCGATGCGGGGTCAGAGGAAGGTGCGCACGGCGACAGCAAGAAGGGCGACAAGGACGACGTGAGCGAGGTGCACAAGGAGGTGGCCGCCGAAAAACAGAAGGGGAAAAACGAAAAAGCGCCCGAAGAAGCGGTGAAAGAAAGCAAGCAACAGGCGGACCAGGAAAAAACGCGGCACGAGGAAGCCAAACAGGACGACCACCCGGTAAAACCCAAGACCGAGGACACCTCAAAGCCGACCCTGGGTGACGAGACTCATGACGACAAGACGACTGCCGTCTTGACTGCGGCGGACGTCTCCAACGCGGAGGGGCCCAAGAAGTTGCCGCCTTCCGCCAATGAGGTTGAAAAGGCCGTGAAGTGGGCGATGGACAAGCTCGACGTACTGCCGAAGGAAGGTCGCCTCAGCCGCGAGCGCGAAGCCGAGCTCTTCGCGTCTGGGAAGATAAGTCTGGAGGATCACGACAAGCACCAGCTTGAGTTCAATGGCATGGATGCCTTCGTAAACAGCGAGGCGGGAAAGGCCGCTGGCTTGACATCGGGCTCGACGCCCGACGAGATCATCCAGGCCGCCCACAACCATTTGCGCAAGCTCAACGAGTCGAACTACGAGCGCGTCCGAAGCGGCGAGGCCGAGCACCCGAACGATGTCTCCGCCGAACGCTTGAAGCTCGCGGTCCAGGGAAACGCGGACGGCGAGCGGGTGCCGCTGACCTATAAGGGGGCACGCGGCGACGTCAACGATCTCGCCGGAGCCACCGAGCAGATGCGCGACTTCCAGGGGGGCCTCGCCGCCATCGCCGACCGTAATGGCATCACCGACATGCAGGTCGTCCAGGTCGGCTCAGGCACCACCGGCTGGAAGAACAACCCGATGAAGCTCCTGCAACACTATGGTAGCGGACGCAACGACGAGGATTGGTTCCAGCGCGGCGCGTGGACGCCCGAATCCGACACCGACCTCGCCGTGTTCAGCGACCAGGCCAAGGTCGGAGCGATGCAAATCGACAACCCGATCAACGCCGACTACGGTATCTTCAAGACCGGCTCACCCGACGGCAAGCCGGGGTTCTCCAATACCGACCTGGGCGGCGATCTCTACCGGTACGGCAAGGAATGGGACCAGCGCGCCTATGACCCGGCCACGCTAGCAGATCCGAAAAACAAGGACGGGCTGTTCGACTTCAAGCTGAACATTGGAAACGACCCGTTCACGACGCCCCCGACCCTGTACACTGGACCCGACAGGGACTAGTACTCCTAGATTGCGAGAGCACGAATGAAGACGACCTACATCACCTGGCGGTTCAAGACCGACAACGACTATTTCGGTCGATTGAAGAAATTGCTCGAACCGGCGACGAAGCGCCCCTGGGTCCATTACAGCACCGAGCGGCGCTACGAGGACGACTGGCTCAGTGCGGACATCGGCGACAAGGCAAGACTACGATTCTACGATCACTACAAGGGTATACTCGACGCGGTCCTGAAGGTCGAATCCGAGGACATGGAGCACGACGAGCGCGTGGCGAACGCCCGGCACAGGGTGCTGACCGAGATTCTCCCGGTCGCGGGTGCCCGCGAGGTCGAGGAGATTGAGACGACGAAACACCGGTACTGAAGGCAGGATGGAGAGAATGCCTATCCGGGGTAGTTCGGGCGGAGACGGCGGGAGTGGAACCTGCAAGGGAGTCCCTGACTTCGGCCAAGGGAGTCCCAGACCTCGGGCAACAGGAACCTGTGCCTGTTCGAGGGCGATCTGTCCTGGCTCGATGCGCAGTAGGTAAACGGTCTTCCGTAGACCCAGTTCCCCAAACACGACCTTCCCTCGAAACAGACACTTGCGTCGAAACCAGACGATAATCTCAACGGCGCGACGCACAACGTTTTGGGGGGCAAGATGTCGTTGTTCGATTTTTTTCAGGGCGACAAGAACAAACCGACCACGCAAAAGCCCGACGCTCAGAAGGGCGGAGAGCAGGGGATTTGGTCCAAAGTGACCAGTTTGTTCGGAGGTGGCAACAAAATGCCGCCGCCGTCCAAGGGGCCTGGAGGACCTGGCGACCCCGTTTCTCCGATTGGCCCGGTGTTGCCAGGGAAGTTGCCCGCTGCGTTGCCAGACAAGCCGATGGACAAGCGTGGTCCACAAGTTGACCCGAAGCTCGATCCGAAGCTCGATCCGAAGCTCGATCCGAAGCTCGACGCGAAAAAGGCGGCGCCGGCAGTTGAGGAGAAACCGATCGATCCGAAAGCGGTTCGGGATTCGGCCAACCAGCTTTTCAAGGCGATGGATGGTTGGGGCACCGACGAAGACGCCATTCACAATGCGCTGCGAGGGAAGTCTCCTGCGGAGGTCAAAGCGATCAAAGCGGCGTATCAGGACCACTTTGGCCGCAGCCTGGACAACGACATCAAAGGGGAGCTGGGGGGCAAAGACCTGGAAGAAGCGCAGGCGGCTCTGTCGGGAGATCCGGTCAAGAGTGCGGTTGCGGCGCTCGACAATGCGGCCCATGGCGGAATGTTTGGAATGGGAACCGATGAGAAGAAAATTCAATCGGTTCTGGAAAATGTGACAGACCCAGCGCAGCGCAAACAGATCGTGGCGGCGTATGAAAAGAAGACGGGCCAGAGCCTGGACAAGATGCTCAAAAGCGAAATGTCCGGGAACGATTTGGCACTGTCGAAAGCGTTGCTTGAAGGGGACAAAGCAAAAGCGGCAGCAGTGAAGCTGGATGAAGCGATGAATGGCGGTTTTCTCAACCTCGGTTTGGGGACGGATGAAAACGGGGTGTATGACGCCATCGAATCGTGCAAAGACGAAAAAGAACGCAAGGCGCTGGCGGCGGCGTACCAGAAAAAGACGGGCGAACCGTTGACCAAGGCGCTTGGGCGCGAGTTTTCTGGGGCCGAAAAAGATGTGGCGTCGAATTTGCTCAAGGGCGACAAGGCAGGGGCAGAAGCGGCTCGGGTCAAAGTAGCGTCCGAAGACTTTTGGGGCACGGACGAAGAGGCGATCTTCAAGTCGATGGAGGGCAAATCGCCAAAAGAACGCGAACAACTGATTGCCAAATACAACCAGCAATATGGCAACAAAGCGGGCGGACAGAATTTCGACCAGATGCTGAAAAGTGAGCTGTCCGGGCTCGATTTGGAAAAAGCGAATCAACTGAAAAAAGACGGAAAAATCAGCGATGAGTTTGCGCTGAAATATGCAACGAACGGGATTGGCACGAATGAGGAACTGATTCGCAAGACGCTGGAAGGCAAGTCCAAAACAGAAATCGATGAGCTGCGGAAAACGTACAAAGAGAAATACGGACAAGATTTGGATGCGTTGCTCAAAGGCGAAGTGAGCGGGCGCGACGGCTTTGAAATCGGCCAAATGATGAAAGGCAAACCCGAAACGCCAGAGGAAATGGTGTCGCGGGCGAACGAGGCCTACGAATTTGATCGCGGCAGCGGCAGCAACTGGTTCTCGCGCGGTGTGACGGATCTGTTTTCGGATTCTGGGCAAGTGCTCGATTACCAACACCAGCGAATCAACAACTTGGCCCAGCAAGCCCAAAAAGACGGGTCGTGGTCTGGGGCGGCCAAAGATCGGTTGGGCGTGCTGACGGAATACCAAGGTCAGGACGTGCAGAACTACCAGGCGGCGAAGGATTCGGCGACCAACGCAGTGGCGACGGGCGCAGCGGTGGTGGTGGGGGCAGCGGTTTCGATTGCGACGGCGGGCTCGGCGTCTCCCGCGGTGGTGGCGGCGCTGTCCGCGCTCCTAGGCGGAGCGAGCAGCATGGCGGTCAAAGGGGTGATGCTGGAGGGCGGATATGCGCTCGAAGACATCGGGGTGGATGCGGTGACGACGCTGGCGAGCGCGCTGACGGCAGGTGCGTTCAAACTGCCCGGCCTGGAAGGACAGCTCAACAAGCTTGTGGGGATTGCGGACCCGAAGACGGCGACGATGCTGCAAACGATGTTGAAAGGGGGGTTGTCGAGCGCGGGGCAAAACGGAATCAACAGCTTGGTGGGCGGACTGATGAACGAGCAAAACTACCAGGGGGACTTTGGCGACTTCGTGAAAGGAATGGGTAGCCAAGTCGGTTCGAGCATGCTGACGAGTTTTGTGAACGGTGGAACGAGCGCAGGCGTGGGAAAAGCGTTTGGAAACGGTCCAAACGGGATGAATCCGTACATGTTCTCGGCCATCAAGGGCGGAAGCAGCAGC
>Ga0268298_10000538_pt1 | contig 48635 bp, 111 predicted proteins | sample WWTPWeurt_MetaG_FD_194462 | JGI IMG/M metagenome (GOLD analysis project Ga0268298, IMG submission 194462) | Activated sludge microbial communities from WWTP in Nijmegen, Gelderland, Netherland - WWTP Weurt | ecosystem: Engineered > WWTP > Aerobic digester > Activated sludge | place...
AGAAGGGTACTTAGCTAGATCACACATTCGAGAGTCTAGTATAAATGAATAACGCTTCTTGCCTCTTGTAACCTTAAGAACTAGGCAATCTACCACTATTTGAGACTCTTGGTTATAGTGTCTGGCCCCCTCCCATTTAAGTCTAAGTACATCTCCTACTCTCAAGAATTCCCTAAAAATAGATTGTACATTTTCATCAAATGTAGATACAGCATGGTTACATGTCCAAATTTTTCGGCTATTGGCCCCGGACACTACATAGTCTGTAGAAAACGATGCTATCGGCATGAATGCTGATTTACTTTCTATCTTTTGGCCTCTAATTTCATCGTTGAAAGTAAATTGAATAGATCCGGGAAGCGAATCATCATCTGGTTGGTTTTTTCCATTTTGTTGGAACAATATTACTACAGCATCTTTGAAGTTATCAATATTTTCTTTTGTAATTTCCATTTTTAATTTCCCCCGGTTGGTTGCTTTACTCTTTCAATGTACCCTACAATTTTTCTTTTGTCAAGACATTTTTAAGTTTTAATTTTCCTCGCATTTTTTACAAGATACTAATTTAGACTTAGGTTTACGATATTGAAATATTGTAGAATGATCACATTTGATTGTCAATGGCATATCTATAATATTTAATATTTTTCTTTCTGCCGTAGTTAAATCATCTAAATCTATTCCAGATAATTCCCGGCCAATTAATCGTAATTTTTGTAATGGTGTCATTTTATGAATTCTACGCCATTAGGAGTAGAAAGATAGACACATTCTTGTTTGCCCCCTACTTTATAAACTCTGGAAATATTTTTTAAATATGTGTATGTTTCTGGCACATCTTCTGCTGAAATTATCAAATTTAAAACTTGATCTATTATAGTTTTTCCTTCATTTGATACATAATATCCAAGGGCCGGAAAAACTGTAGCCCCTCCAAATTTATTAATAATTTGAGATATTACTGCATTATTTAGACTTTCTAAACTATTTCCCGAATTGTCTTTTAATACTAATATCAATTTAAACTCTTTCATAATTTCAATCCCCCGATTCTTACATTATCAATTTACACCATTTACCCTTAGGTGTCAAGCGTGAAAATTGAATATATTTTAATCTTCCCCCGTCTTCTTTCTCTACTTCTATGTGTGTGGCCTCAGTTTTTTTAAGATCTTTGATCAATTTTTCGGCCTCTTTCTTAGACAGTTTTTCTCTATTTAAAACGAGAGATTTAAAACTTAATGCCGAAATAGAATAAATAGCTTTAGACATTTAATCTTCCCTCTTTAGTAAGCCCCCGGACAACTATTAATTTAAATCATCCGGGGGAAATTGTCAAGCTTTAATTGCTTCCATTTTTTCTAATTCTGCCTTCTTACCCTGTATAAGCAAACTAAGAGAATAGGCTTTACAATTAAGATTATCAATCTTAGCATAATGATCATCTATTTCAGATTTCAGCCTATGTCTATCTCTTTCTAGCTTCAATAGTTTAGCCTTTGCTATAGCTACTTGATCATTAAATAATTGAGATAGAAAAGGCTCAAGACTATTTCTAATCTCAGGGTAAAATGATAAGGCCGGAGCATCTAACCCATATCCTGATTTTCTATATCCATGTTGAGAAAATATAGAAAGTCCATTTCTACAGTCTCTATTTTCAGCCCTGGCAGAATAAGATCTATATTCTATTCTATTACAGATAAGATCTGTATCATTTTTTGAAGATATCCAAATGTACGGATATTCCCGGGGGCCTTCATTTATTTTCTTCCCATCTTCTCCCCATCTAGTAGAAGTGTCAAGATCAAAATTAATGTATAGCTCAAAAGTTCCTTTTAGTTTCTTAGTATTAATTTCTACTGTATAGCATTTTCTTTCTTCATCATATCTCATTTTAATTTCCCCCGGTCTTTACTCTCTCAATATAACCCGTCTCTTATTTTTTGTCAACTCTTTTCTAGATTAAATCTAAATGAGTGAGTGACACATATAAGCGATCCTTCTCAATTTCCCAAAAATGGGAGTATTCCAGAAGATTAGCCGAATGCATAAATATGGGTACAAAACTCTCATGCGGTCTACCTATAGATAAGGATCTGCTTACTCCATGTTTAATAGTATGGATTAGAAAATTCCTTTTAGCAAGTGTTTCTACTTCATTTAATTTTAATTGGCCAAGTTTAAGTCCTATAGGATATGGTCCGGTTAACATTTCAAACAAGCCCCTCTAAAATTGTTCCTTTTTTTAATTCTGAAATTTCAGATCCCAATGCACAGTACCTAGACCAGGCTATAGCCTGTATATCATTAGCCGCTTTATAATTAAGATCCTCTTTTCCAAACATTCCACATGGCCTATTACTGTTAACTAGGGCAAAAATTGAGTGAAACCATTGTCTAAGAATAGCTAATCTAACTATTCTTAAATGTTTAAATTCTTCTTCTTCCATAATTTTAATTATCCCCCCTGATTGCTTACCCTTAAAATATACTCCAAAATTTCCTATGTGTCAAGCCTAATTTTGTAGTCTGGAATACTTTACTTTTCAAAAATTTCTTGATATGATTCTAGCACATCAAAACACTGACAGAATAAGGGCACTAGAGAATGTGCCGTAGTTATTGAGAGGTGAATATCATGAGTTAATCTATATAAGTCTTAGATGATAATAAAACATGCTCTTTGAATTCGCTATAGCTGAAAATCCCCCGGGAAGATCGTTCCGGGGGATTTTTGGATCTTGTTCTACTATATTCTATAGTAGATAATACAAAAATAAAAGCCAGACCGGGGGAGGGCCTGACTTTTATTTTCCTTCGGTCAAAAGGATCGGAGAAAGATTTTAAATTCTTTTATCTGTAATTCCTAACCCCCATAGAATAAAGCCTATTATAGCACTTATGGCTAATGTGTCAATACCTGGAAAAGACATTTTAATTAGGTCCCGCTACTTGTAGCAATTAATTTTTTTAATTGCTTAGTGCTTTTTAACCCCTTTACCTCTAAGTTATAGCTTCTTGTTCCATCTTCCTCTTCAAAGACCCTTACATTTATAACCCTACCATCTTCTAATCTTTTAGATAGCATAGGAGTACCATAACACATAGATGCGCTAAATCCTGGAAAATCCGACACTAAGGCATCTGCTTCCGCTTTTAATTTATCGCAGTTTTCCTTATACTCTTTTGCGGATTCTAAATGAGAATCTATAACAGACTTTTCTTTTAGTATCAGTCTTACTAGGTTTTCTACTACATAAGATACAGATTTTTTGCTTAGATCTATAGAAAGACTTCTTACTCCATAAAGTTGCCCATTTGCATCTAAGATAGAAACTCCAAAATCTACTATATTATCCCTATGCAGAGAATCATGATAGTCTATAACCAGATCATACTCAGGGAAGCATTCTTTTAGTTCTTTAGATATTTGCTCTGGTTTAGATTCTACAGATTTTAACTCTTTCTCTAATTTTTCTCTTATTGACATTTTATTAGCTCCATTGCCTGGCAAGAATAGGCTTATTGAAAGAAGGGGCTCTTAATCTCTTCTTATATCCATTTCCTACATTTATTCCATTGTACAGCATAACCGCCCGGCCTAGATCTCCAATTACATTAAATCTTACTTTGTAAGATCCTTTATCACCCTTTCCCACTTCTACTAGAAATTGAGTTTCATTAGTGTATGCTACTTGTTTTCCATTTAGAGTAGCATTTTTAATTTCAATAGTCATATATTTTCCCCCAATACTTGGATTAAGCAGTCAACTTGATCTTTTAAAGATACATATGTTCTGCAACTGATAGACACATTATAGGCCAAAAAATTGTTATTGTAAATATGAGATTGTAGTACATAATACAATAGTGAGGATTTATAGCTTAAACTTCTATCATCTAAGTAATATGCTGGCAATGATGAAGTGTGGGCCGATCTAACATCCTCTAAAGATGCAGTACCTTTAGCATGTTCTTCTGAACACTCCAAGACCTTATAAAGTATAGGATCTAGCTTTACCAAATTATTTACATGCTCCAACAATTTTCTAGATATTCTAACTGCAAACATTCTTCTACTTCTAAGACTGATAAAATCAGACTTTAAGACTACCCACATTCTATGTTCTGGCAGTACTTTATCATTTTTGAGTATGTCTAGTGCGGTTCCTTTCCAATCCATGCTAGCATACTTCAATGGATCTGTACATGGTTTAAGATCCAGAATATCCTGCATAGTTATAATTTTAAGGTTTTCCATGTTCTTAGCTGCCCCTCCCAAAATACACTAACCTATATCTAGAATTTAGCATATCTATTAATTCCTGTCCATGCTCTATAGACATTAATTCTGCTTCTCTTAGGTTTAATTCTAAAGCGATTATTCTAGTCATTTTATATGCTGCAAATTCAGGCCATATAAAATAGGAATATTGTAGATCTTTTGATTCTTCCCTAAAGAAAGAATTCATATAAGACAAGTAATTAGCTTGTATAAAGTGTACTAGTTCATGTGCTAAGGCACATGCTAAGAATTCATCTGAGTAGATAGGATTTACTTCTATTTTAAAGAACCCAAATAGAACATTATAACTGAAAAGTCCCCTGGGAAGTTTAGGATTTTCTCTTCTTTCTTTTCTTGCAATTAAACCAAGTTCAAGATCACTATCTTTCTTTTCTAAGGTGTATTCGCAAAATTCTAGAAGTTTTTTCCCTGTTTTGCAAGAGGCCAAAATATCAATTATTTTGTTCAATCTTTTCTGATGTTTTTCTTTCACTATTATTCTTTTAAGTTCCATGGTAAATCCCCCCGGGTGTCTGATTGATTTGTGTTATTACTGTATCAGCCCGGGGGAGTGTTTGTCAAGCCCTAGACCTTGAGATTTTTAAGATCCTCATATTTATTCTCATTCAGAGCCTTTTCTAGGGCAGTTTCCAGCTTTTCTATTCTTTCCCTAAGCTTCTTCATATTCTCTAATGATTCCTTACTCCAGGATTTAAGAATGCTTTCCCCGGAGGCATTAAATTCCTCTCTATCTGGCTTATTTGAGAGTTTAGATAGCTCTTGATTCTTAGTCTTTAGTTCAGCCAAGGCTTTAGTTATCAACTCTACCCTAGAAGCAATTTCTTGCTCTACTTTTGCCTCCAATACTCGTTCTTTTACTTTTCCAGAAGAGGCATCTAAAAGACTCTTAAACTCTTCATTAAGTAATTGGCTTGGTTTCTTTACAGTTTCCACATTTACATTCTCGCTCATAATAGCTCTCCCTATTTTTATGTACTTCTATTTTTAGTGTATTGATTCTATTTTCGGAAATAAATCCCATATTAAAGGCTCTCTTTGCCCTTGTCAAACTAATTTTAGAGTGAACATAGGCTCCTAGATCTGCTTTCTTAGGACAGTATACTTGTTTAGGGATCTCAATTCTTGAAAGCATAGAAATTACTTTCTCTATAATTTCAGAAGATCTAAGATCTGCTATATCATTAGCTTCTCTTTCTATACTTTCAAGAATTGACATGTTCACCCCCAATTTCTTACCCTTTTATCTTACCACCCGGATTTAATTTGTCAAGCCCTAATCATCTAGGGAAATAACAATTTTTTCCCCCCATGGTGGATCGAAGTCAGCATAAGGCTGAGGAACTACCCACAATACTGGATATTCTGGTTCTTCTTCCGGGAAAGTTCCCATAAGATCCGTAAAGTAAAATACACATGCGGGCCTATCTATACAGTCATCTATATAGTTGAATGCCGGTCTAAAATCAGTACCCCCGCCACCATGAGGGGAAAGTTCTAGATCATCATCACAATCAAATTCTTCAATATGATTGATATCTGCATCACAATAGATTACCTCTATTTTTTCAGGCCTCATTTGGTTCATAATTTCTTGAATCTCAGAAGCAAATTGATCTAGGAGTACTTGATCTATACTTCCTGAAGTATCAATAGTCATAGTGAATTTAGGGCAATTTTCTCTATGCACCCCTGGCAAATATATGTCTTGAGCAATAAAAGATTTATTAGGCTTAATCCAAGAGTAGTCTTGGGGGATATTACTTTGAATAAATCTCCTAAGTTGTTCTCTCCAATCAGGCTTTGGTTGCCTTGCTAGGCCGATCAATCTTTCTAGCCCTGCCGGTAATTTTCCCTGCCGCTTAGCTTGCATGGCCGCCTGTTCCCTGGCCATTTGCCAATCAGTTTCCGAATTCTGAGGGATCTGGCCCTCTCCCTCTATTTCTGGCCCATCTGGATCTGAGTCGGCAAGAGATCCGGCTGAGGAAAATTCACCTGTAGATTGTAGACCAGACTTACCAGATTGTTGAATATTAGACTTATTTTTCTTTATCTCTTCCCATATAATAGCATAAGCCTCTTCTAAAGTCATTTCCGACCATCTGCGAGAATTATCTAACAATCCTCCCTTAGGCAGAGTATATCCAGATTCGTGAAGGATCTGATTAATAATTAAATCTCCAGCAATATTTAAAATTTCTGGATCTCTTCCCCCGATCCTATAAGGATGAAGAAAGGCACAGTGAAAGACCTCATGAGCTAACAAGCCAATCAACTCAGGATTAGTCAAGGTATCTACAAACTTAGGGTTAAAAAACAGTCTAGTGCCATCTGTAGCGGCTGTTTGCACTTGATGATCTTCCGGTACTTCTCTTACTTTCAATTTAAAAGTAAGTACAGATAAAAAGGGATCTGTAAGAAGTAATCTAGCAATTGCCTCACTAACTCTTTCTGCCGCCGATATTTTACTCATTTAACTATCTCCACATAAATTAAACTTAACTTTGGTAAGTGGCGGGGGAAAATCCCCCCGCATTGATTAGATCCAAGCACTAAGACTGTCTAACAATTTCTCCGCTTCTGACATTGATTCTTTTCTAGCCAGTTCATCCGATCTGAGCATATCAGCATCATAGGGGAATTTATCTTTCAAGTCAAGGATTAAAAGATTAATTTCCTTATTATTTGTTATGTTTAATGCTGGAAGTTCATTGATCAGATCTCTTATTTTCTCTACGGTAGCATTCCTAAAACTTCCGGCCCTCTTATCAAACTCTTCACTAGGGTCTTGATCACTGTACTTTTCTAAAGCGGTAACAAAATTACTTAGCTTAGAAATTACTCTTCTAAGAATAGTTTTAGATACTTCTTCTTCTGCAAATTTTGCAGTTTCAGAAACTAATTTTTCAATATCTGGATTTTCATTTCTAAAATCAGTAACTTCTCCCACTGGAGCAAAGTCTAACCTAGCATGAAATTTAGATCTAACTTCTTCCACTGTAGGAAAATCATCTGGATTGTATGCAGTTCCATGAAAGTTAACAGAATTTTCATCTAAGAATCTTTCATACCAGGAAAGAAATTCTTCTACTTTTGCAGATCTTTCATCGAACAATTTATAGATAGTCTCTCTTACAGTCCACACATTCTGAATAGGCAGAATATGGGACTTGGCAGACCAGGGAAGAGTTACCTCATTAAAAGTATTCCTAATCTTAAGGTCTATGTTTTTAACACTTTTTAACATTCTTTTGTTGACTATTCTCTTGGAGGCCATAAGGCTACCATCTTCGGCTTCACAATTTGCAACCAACTCCCGGGAGAGACCCTTATCAGACTTTGTTGCTCCCCAAGATCCTAGTGTAAGAGAAACTAACATTGCTTTCTGAGATAAATTGTTCATTTGTTTACCCTCCCGGGTGTTAGGTTTGCTACTCAACTACAATAGCACACTTTTCTTTTAACCGGACACTACATTCGCATGTTCATGATTAAATTTTGAGACAGCGGAATGTGTAGCCAATTCTGGATGCTTCTTCAATAGGGAGTTAAAGCAAAGTACCCTAAATTCCTTCTTGGAGTATCTTTTTAGATATGTATAGATAGCATCCAAATTAGTTCTATCTGCGATATGGGCCAGTCCTAAACAGGTGGCATACTTAAGATCATCCCTTTCAGGGATTTTAACTCCTATAGGATCTGCCAAGATAGCAGGCAAATTACATTCCTTAGAATTTTCAATTTCTCTTCTAAAGGCCAAGAATTCAAGTGTAACGCCTTTACCTATAGTTCCGGTTAGTGAAGATTCTATAAGAAACTTAGAATCCTCTTTACTGATTTCTCCAGATTTGATCAACTCTTCTGCTTCTGTAAGCAAAATACTTGCATTTTCAATAGATCTAGGAGAGGGAAAGGCCGCCTGGTCTCTTTGAAAATCATCCAAATGTTGCGGGTTACTGGCGATAAAAGCCTGCCAGTGTACATGAACTCCAGCTTCTGGAGCATATTCTTTAGCCCATGCTTGAGCATCACTAACTAGGTAATAGTGAGTGAAACGGTTATTCATAGCTGCTGACATTTTCATGACTCCAATATCAGAATCATTCATAGCAGCAATAATATCTACTCCCTCAGGAAGAATAAAATCTCCCAATTTTCTATCTTGAAACAGAGTCAAGAAACTGGCCCTGACAAGTTCTGTAGCCCTGGAAATTTCATCAACAAAGATAACATCATAAGGCTTAACATTCGCCAGGTAATTAGAGATCAGCCATTTTGTAACCCATTTTTTAGGGTCAGACTTATCCGCTGCCGGAATTCCTTTAATATCAGTAGGATCTAAAAGAGAAAGAATCCAAGTATGTACAGTTCTTCCCTCAGGGAATTTAGCAGTAGGCTTAGAGTAATGCTCATTAATTTTCTGAGTCTTACCCACACCCGGGGAAGAGTGAAGCATAATAGGAGGGGTTTGTTTCTTATTAGAGGCCCTTCTATTAACCATAGAATGAAGCTTTAAAATATTGTCTATTTGATCAAGAGTGACAGTAACAATATTGTTAGTCATGTCACTTACTTTCTTAGTTGTTCTTGCCATTTTTATATCTCCAATTAGATAAAACGTAGTTGAGTTGTTTCATGCCCTTAAGCTAACATGTATTTTTTAGTCTGTAAAGTTAAAGGTTTCTCATTTTCCACAGACTGTACATCTAGGGCTATTAGGTGCCGGCCTGTTATTTTTTACTCTAAGGCCCTTTCCATAGGTTTTATCCTGAAAGTCATTTTTACAGGTACACGGGGCAATAGTTACCCCTGAGGCCCTTCTTACTGTAGTTTTTACGGGTTGAGACATAGTTTATATTCCTTATATTAGTGTAGTGGAATTATCCAGGATATTGGAGAAAAACAAAGTGCCAGCACCAACATAAATAATGCAGGGGCAAACAATAATATTAAACATACTATTGCGGCCGAATCACTTATAAGATCTCCCTCGGACTCTAAATTTTTACTCATTTATATTTGACTCCTTGACTGGTAAGTATAGGGTATTTCTACCCTATTACCTGCCTAGAGCCTGAAAGGTTCTTTTCTTTTGTTGCGGTTGACAACAATTTGCAAGATAGATTGAAAAGTTCATGAGGAAAATATTTCCCCCTATATCCGATCAGTTTAAGTTGATCTGATGAAGCCTTTACCAATCTTGACTTAGTTGTAGCATTTGATTCCTGTACCCAATTACCCCTTTGAAGCTTGACCACCCCGGAGGTAAGATCCTGTCTAAATGTATTACCTGTATTAGGATTAACATCTTCTAGATTTACTGTTTTAACAAATTTCATTTTAGTTCCTCCCATGAAACTCACCCTATCAACTTATCACAGCCAGGGGAGCTTGTCTACCCCCAAAAGATTAAAATTCCCACAGTGTTTGCCTACATAGCATTTCTACTTTTACATCCTTAAGATGTCTTCCGTATAGTGCAGGCCTATAGAAATAAAATGTATAATCTTCTTTTCCATCATAATCTAGAAATACTACTCCTAATTCCTCTTCTTCTCCTCTACCATTTTTAGTATGGAGACTATTTGAAGTGTAGTTTGATTCATAGGATCTTTGATAACAATACATTTTTAAAATTCCCATTTATTTTTCTTACAATTAGCATCTAAATATTTCTGAGTTTAGTTTTACAAGTCTTTTAGTGCATTTGTGATAGGATTCACAAGTAAATAATCGTTTAGTGTTTACATTACAAAATAAATTCTTATAAACTCCTGTATGGTTGAGTCCGCTATATTCGTAATAGTCAAGACACTCTTCATCCCTTGCAACAATCTTTGTCCTGGAAAAATATCTAATAAAATATTTCATCTATTTACCCTATTATATGCAGAGTGTAAAAGAATAACTAGAGGAACAGACATATAAGAGATCTCATAGGTCTGTCTGAGATATTCTAGATCTTGTCTCCAGATGGCCACCCCGGAGGCAGTAAAACCTATAAACACTAAAAATGTGAAAGTATAAAAGTTTAAAGTAGTTACAGCCCTTTCAAATTTACAATTATCTAAAATTCCCATTTTTGAATATTGCTCCTTTCTACTGCAATAGGGGTTTTGTTTACATTCTGCCCAACAACTAGGAGGGGCCACTTGTATTTGTTAAAGCGGCACATTACCTTAGAATAGGGCTGATATCCAACCAAGCTATTCAATATAGATCCAATTTCTATTCCATAAACAGATACAAACTTTTTTCTATAAAAAAATATCATGCTAAAACTCCCAATACTGCTTAACAGCCAAACTAGGAAAATCGTTCCTCCCCAATTCGCTTAAAAATTTCTCTAGGTCTGTCCCAGAGCCGCCGCAATAAGAATATGCTCTACCAATAGTTCCAGTAAGATTTACATAAACAGATGGGTAGAATAATTGTTTACTATATAATACAGAGTCCACTATAGTCTCAACTTCAGACTCATTTCTTTTAATTCTTCTGTAAAAATTCATTAATTAAAACTCCCAGCGATCAATAATACAAACTGCCTCCAACTTTTTGATCTGCGCTGCATTGCTATCTGGAAAAACAAATTTTCCGGATTCCCACTTAATGCCGAAACCAGCACGCGCCATAGAATTTTCTAGGATTATTGAATCCATAGAATACATATGTATTTTTCTACTTATTATGTCCTTTCTCCAGCAAGGGTCTCTTTTAACATATGTCATACCTGTATTTCCCCTATTCTAGTTCTTGCTTAGAAATTTTCAAGGCTGATTCCATTAAATATATGTTAATGTTCTCTAATACTTCTTTGTCCCCCGGGGGCACTTCCTTAGACAAACTAGATTCTAAAGCTACTCTCCCGAGGGCCTCTACAACATCTAAAAAATTCTCTTGAGAAACTATTCTTTTAAGATCTTCATAATTAGATCTTTTAATTCCTTCTCTTCTCATATACTTAAAACTCCCATTTACGCCTACAGCAAATTTCATTATGATCTGTTAAATATAAAAGAGATTTATTAGATGCCCTATTCCAAATATATTGGATTTTTCCCGCTCTTGGAGAAAATTCCAATATTACTTCTTTTTTAAGACGGGTAACGTACATTAAAACAGTAGAACTCATATATCTTTTGGAAAAAGTCCGTATTCTATAAATGTATATCATCCTTAAAACTCCCATCTGCCTATAGCACCTAAACATTCAAAATTATTTACTCTTAGTTCATCACCCCACAAATCAGACCCAAATAAAGTTCCAGAATTTTTAACTATCTCAATCCAGACTGATTGATCATCAAACCCGTCTAAATAAGAGGCATTAATAGTATTTGTGCCATTAGATTCTCTGAAATAATATTCCATATTTAAAATTCCCATAAAGTCCTTTGACAGTTTTCTTCTACATTTGCTAACCTTAAAGACTGTATTCTACCTTCTCCTTTATACAAATCCGCACTAAGTATGCCATTCTTTCTTACATCTAGACTTTCACCACCCCACGGCCACTTACTGGATTTACAAAACTTTTCTCCATTTATATCTGTCATATCATAAAATCTAAAGTATTGTTTGTCTCCACTAGAATCTATGTGGTTAAGTAGATCCATAATACTGTTTAAATCCATATTTCAAGTCCTCCCAAGAATTAGCCCCATAATAACACAGTACTATGGGGCTGTCAATCTATGTTATGTAACAATATGTAAGATTTTAGACTGTCACTTCTTCAAAAACTAGTTGACGAATAGCCTCAAATTGACGATCTACAATCTCTTTACGAGCCTTCTCCATTTTGTCGCTAACCCAGAAAGTGACTTCATCATCACTATACAGGCCTACAAACTCCATGAGATGATTGCCATTTTCATCTTTCTTTTCTTCTAGTTTGCGGGGGTTCAGGATAAGCCAATTAAAGGTACGATCTTCAATAGCCTTAGCTCCGTCATCAAACATATCTAGAATCATCCCATCATGCTGTTTCTCAAGCTCTTCAAATCGGCCATACTTTTCTTCATAAGTAGGCATTAGACGGGAATACTCATTAGCTAGCATCTGTTTAAAAACAGGGTGAAAATAAACCTTAAGAATCATTTTATATGTTCCAGGTTCAGATCTTTCAACAGTTCCCCAACAGAATTTTTTATAAAATTCGTTATTGCGGGGCATTTCATCCAGCTTTTTAAATTCTTCTTTTGTGATTGCTACATCCATGTTTATTTATCTCCAAAAATTAACTAGTTTATTTTTCCAAGTTCTGTAATTCTAACATAACACCTTCTAGATCTTCACCCGAGGACACTTCATCAAACTCAAGATTGTCTAAGCATCTGAGAAACGCTAGTGCTTCCTCACTGTCTGATTCTAGGTCTTGTGGAAAGAACCAATTTACTTTCCAATCTCTCAATTCTGATTCCATAATTTCCTCCGAATTTCTAGGTTTTTCGTGTTTTTCTGTACTTTCTTATTCTACGTTATTCCAAGCTTTACGTCAAGCGCTTTTTTCTTAATTTACTCTAATCCTTGGTGTTTTAATTCCTCCCTCATTAGATCTATAGCTTTAGGATTTACAACGAATACTTGATCGGCAGAGAATTTAAAAGTTTCCCAAGCCTTCACTGGAACTCTTTCTTTAGATTCCTCAGTAAAATCTTTAGAAGACTGAACATAAACATCTTTTGCTTCTGTAGGTTGATGTTTCCAAGAATATTTTCCTATACTTGTAAGTACATTTACCTCTGAAGTATTATTTTCATAGTCAAAATAAAAGTCTCTGTCTATCCAAGAACGTGCGGATTTTTTAATCCTCTCAACTTCTTGCAAATATCTTTGTTTTTCTGAGGGATGAATCAACTCTAGAGGAGGAAGCTTGGCCTCTTTTAGAAGCTGATTTTCAACTATATCTTGAAGATCTTTTAAGTCTACAAGAGAAAATCCATTTTTATGAAGAATCCATGCCTTTCCACTAGGAACTATTGATTCCTGCTTATTGACAGTAGTTTGAGAGGACACGGGGTTTTTACTTGCTTTCCCAGAAGAGTTCTTTTGGAAATTCATCTCTTGTAAGATTAGTTGAACTTCCTCTTTTGTTAAATGATCAACAAATACATCCTTTACACTAAATTCTAGGTTAAGTCCTAGACTTTTTTGTCCTGAGGCTCCATTAAGAGTCTCAAGAATATATTTTATAACTTGTTGTTTTTGCTCTTCTGATTCAAAATTTCCTAGATTACTCATTGATCTTCCTCCCAGTTTCTCACTGTGTTTGATTTTCTATCATTTTTGTCTTTTTTAGATGTAAGATGATAACCACCCCGGGGATGGTTTGAATCTAAGGCAAGTTCTCTATTTACCTTCTTTTGAAGTTTTAGAATTTGTTCCTTAGTTATTTTGGTCTTTACTTTTCTGGCCATCTCTATTCATGTCCTTGTAGCTACCATATCGCAATTCTACAATATGGGAAGTCACTTGTCCAGAGGTTAGAGGATCTAAACAGGTTAAAACTCTTTTAGATTCAGTGGTGAAGTGGTCATCATGTACATGAACAGTAAATACTTCAAAAGTATCTGGAGTATATAATTCATGTTCATAGTCTAGTCCCCGGGCCACTATTCTAAGATTGTCTAGAGATAGTAACACCTTAGGCCTATTTTTGTTTAAAATTTTATTTGTAAATTTCTTAACCTCTCCCGGGGGATGACTAGAAATTATCTTACTAGAATCATAATATTGATCATTCATATTTACCTACCTATATAAAACAGCTACTACAAAAGGAGTAATAAACATAACTCCAAATAAATCTACTAGATCTAGTTCTTGAGACCAGGATCTTTCACATAATGATACATATATAAGACACATACAGACCACCAGAGATACACACACTACCCTTCTAAAAAGGGCCTCATATAGATCATTCATGTTTTATTCCTCTTTTAAAATTCCCATTTATTTTTCGTACATAGCTCTAGTACTTCGTTACATTTTATAAAGTAATGTAACAACTTCTTAGAAGTGTAATAAGCTGGAAGTCCTAAACTGGTTAGCTCCAAACAACACGGGGAGTATAAACCGAATGTGTTACTACCGGTTCTATGGATAACTTTTTTTGGCCTTGTTAAAATTTCTTGCTTAGTCATATATCTATAATAATACTTCATATACCTAGAACTCCCATTTATTTTTCTTACACAAGTTTCCAACTTGATTACTAAAAAGATCTTTGCTTAGGAGGTCTGGCCTATCTAAATAATAGTAGGATTCTGGATTTCCATTAGGAATTCTAAAAATCATAAAAATACTACTATAAGCAAAATCGTATTTACTCCATATAGATTCCATAACCGATCTAGATCCTAGTTGTTTTTTTCTTAGGTAATATTTGTTTTTGCTGTCCACCATTTTGGCTTTTCCCCCGGGGGTGTCCACTTACTATAATAACTCTTTTCTGCTTGCATATACTGTCTATATGACTCACAAGGATTAACTGGATCTTGATACTTATCTGGCATTGCCAGTGCAAAAGGTGTCACACTTTTTTGTTGCTCTAAAGCATAGCACACTTCTCCCAGATTTGTAAGTAAGCAATTTTTAATGTACATTATTACATCTAGAGACTTGTAGTGTTTTTTATACCTTCGATTATATTCTTTTCCTATCTCTAGTGAGTGCTCAATTAGCCAGATAAAGTTTGTAAGACTTCTTCCGGCCCATAGAGTACAAGGATGCTTTGTATAAGCTGTAGTCTTATATATTTTAGTTTGATCTAGTCCAGATATTACTTTATTTCCAGCTATTGACAGCATCTGAGCACTTTCTAGAACCATTTTAACTACCAGTTTGTCAGGGAGATCTCTAGCAGCCTCCCGGGGGTCATAGGATGTAGCAAATATGTTCATATAATATACCTTAAAATTCCCACTTTTTAATTTTTGTATAGTCTTCTATTTTTAGAAAACATAATAGCCTTTGCAAATGAGGTAGTAGATTCGCATTAGGCCTAGAATACCAGTTTGTGCCTCCTCCATTTAAATCCACAAACAGCCCATCTACAGGAGATATCGCACTATAGCAATATACGCAAGAAGAATGAACTGTTCTATAATACCAACTCATAATTAAAACTCCCACTTTTGTATCTTACATATTCCAGAAGTTGCGACACTTCTACCCTTCTCTCTAGCGCTAAATGACAAAGATTTTTTAGCGTCGAGCGGAAGCACTACTGATATAGTAGTATAATATTGTCCAGAGTAGGTGGCTAAGCGGTAGTTGCTATCAAATCCTATTAAAACATGATTATTAGATCCGGTCAATACTTTCATTAAGGTATTTCTCAAATAATCATTAGTGCTTCTATGGAACTCCCGCTCTCTAAGAAAGAAGTAATTCATATTTAAAACTCCCACAATGTTCTTTTTAATCTTTCTTTAGGAATAGCAGAGCAACGTATATTAGATACATATTTTCCACTAGGAAAATACAATTTCCAACAAAATACACTTCCCCAAGAAATAGTATCAGAAGTCATTAGCTCTAGAAACTTCCTTCTATAAAAATATTTCATACTTTTCAAAACTCCCACTTACTTTGTACGCATAGACCACTTACGTGATTACGGCTTAGATCTAATATAAGATCCCATCTACCTGTAGTATAGTCTAGGTGGGGACTCCCTGAACCTAATGTAATAACAAAAGAAGGAGGATACGAATCATAAAAAGAATCTAAATAAAGGTAATAACAATATAAATGCTCTCGTATCCTGTGCCTACAGTACGCTTTCATAGTCAAAACTCCCAATATGTTCTACTGCACCTTAGTCCATGTTTCTTAAATGCCTCAAAGCCTACTTTTCCTGGTCCAATAGGCAAAATAGCAGAAGGCCAATCTAAAACAACTCTGTGGGACATATGCTCTGGATTATCTATATAAGAAATCTGGGACTTAAAAGAAACTTTCCACTCAAAATCCATATCACAAAAATAGAATGCAAGATTACTATCTATGTACAATCTATGCGATACTAGATCAAGAAGCTGGTCTAGTTCTCTTGTAAAATACTGGGTCCGCCTATGATCCATGATTTCTCCTCCAAACTTATACTACTAGTATTCTACGAAGTAGGGGAGGAGTCAAATTAAATCTCTTTTGAGAGGTCTAATCCATGATCAGTACAAAGAAGATTAATTCCATTGTATGTGTCATTTAAATACTCAAAATATTGTTTATTTTGCTTAGTATTTACTACATCTATATCCACAGTATAGTTGTTAGGAATTTCCTGGGTCTTTATCATTTTATAGGATCTATGCAGCATGGGAAATAGTTCTGGACACTTTCCTTGAACTTTCAAGCATCTGGCTGAAAACTCTGCATGTTCATATCCGTATCTATATGGCCATTTAGGCTTAAAGTACCCTACCTTATCTAAAAGCTCTTTTGTGTAAAAACAACATATCCCTTGGCACCCGCGAGTCCAATATAGATAATCAGACTTGGCTATTACAGGAAAAGTATTAAAAAATCCAACTTTTGTAAGAGGATCTGTATAGGAACCTAAAAACATATTTATGTGCTTCTCTTTGTCATATAAATAGGCATTTTCAAACTCTGACAGAAGCTCCCGGGAGGTAATAGTAATATCATCGTCCATTAGAATTAGATATTTATAAGTTCCTTTATCATTAAAAAACTTAATTCCCCTATTTTTATTTTTAGCGATTCCTACATTAGGCCCGGAGGCATAAAATATATCATTCCTACCTATAGCAGAAACAACAGATTTTGCTCCCCCATTATCATCATCACATACAACAATATCCGCCCTTAACATTAATCCTAGATTAACTATAGAATTAATACACTCTAGAAGAGCATCATTTTTCTTATACGTGGAAATAGCAATTAAAAAATCTTTATTATCCATTAAAAATCCCACCTTTGTATTTTTAAATCATTTCTAGCTACAGAATACTGACTAACCCAAATTTCTTGAGTCTTATAATATACTCTCCCACAATTTTTTACTTGATGATCCGCTCCACACCAGGCTCTAGCATGGTCTATAAATCCTGGATTTGGAAGGGATGTAATACAAGCATTGCCTACATTTGTATAGATTCTCTTAAAGCTGTTCATACTTAGAACTCCCATTTTTGTATTTTTAGATCATTTCTAGTTTTCACATACTCTTTGCACCAACGATCTTGATAATCATTAAGAACAAACCCATTACCAGCCTTTTCCTGTTTTACTCCACAATATGAGCGAAAGGAATCTACAAAATCTCTTTTTGGAATAGATATTATACATATTTTAGCTCTAACAGCATATCTATTAAAATATTGCATGTATTAAAACTCCCATAAGTTTATAGATAGTTTGGGCTCTGTAGCAGGTTTAAACCTAGAAAAAATATGATCGGTTCTTTCTCCACTATCTTTGTGTAACTCTACACAGCCTAAATAGTCCCTTGCTCCTTCTTTTACAAGAACAGCAAGTAATAGTTTATAATAGCCTGCGGATACACAACCAATAGATCGGAAATCGAGAGTAACGTCTGCCTTCTCAGTATTAACCATAGCTGCTATTGTTGGTCTTAGATAATACTCCATTTAAAGCTCAATCTCCATATCATCATCAATTATTTTTGCACTTATTAAGGATTCAAAATATCCGCACCAGGGAGCCTGAAATTGGTAATACTTCTCTTCATCTATTAAAACCTTTAAACAGTTCTCTGGATAGTTATTTACATACCAAGATTTTAGTTTGGAGGCTTCTAGGTTATTAGCTACCTCCCCCGGAGTCTTACGGTAATTATGATACCCGCGACTATCTCTATAAAACTCATAATGATCTCTTATGTCTTTTAAAGCCTTTTTTGCTAATTCTAAGCTAGGAAATTCTATTTCTAGTACTTCTGTTTCTTTATTACTTCCGAAAGAATCTCCGGTGTTGTATGTGTACTCTATTCTATACATATTATTAAAACTCCCAATTAGTTCGCTCAAATAGTTTAAGATTCTCTATTTCTATGGCTGATTCGTTAGTTGGATACCATAAAGTTCCGGCTCTACTAAGGTATTTAGAAAGAGACTCTAAAAACGTCCCCTCTACAAAAATATCACACATTAAGCTACCACTATAAAAATCTTCAGATCCTTGTATTACTCTTCTCTTACAGTATTTCATATACTTAGAACTCCCACCTAGTAATAGAAACTTTAAACTCCCTTTCCACAATATTAGATACCGCATTGATATACACAAACTTTCCAGTAAGTAGATAAACAAATTTTGCAGCAACAAAATCTTCTAAATGGTCTTTAATAATATAATTATTTAATTCTACTGACCTTCCTGTAGGAAGTTCTTGTTTCGTTCTTTTGACATATAACATGTTCAGAATTCCCACAATACTCTATTACAATTTAGAGAAATTAAAGCTTCCAATACTTCTGAATTAGATAGAGAGTAATTTGGTCTAGAGTAGTCTCTAACAAGACAAAAATACTCTCCATCAATTAGTGAAAACTTGAATCCTCTGGAAACAGGAAAAGTATTTTTACCTAATTTAACCTTCTTCTTCCCATGAAAAAATCTTTTAAAATAGTGCCTTATCATTATAAATTTCCTATACTAGAGGGTAAGTGAATTCAATCTTACTAATTTCTTCTAAAAGTACTTTTGGATCTATGTTTTTTCCTGCCTTTAAGTATTTATTTATAAGATTATAAAGGGCCACCCCGCGAAATTGATACGCAATCATAGCTTTGGATTTTTCTTCACTAAATCTAATACACTCATTATAAGTAAATTCTTTCTTTCCTGCATCTTCCTCTACTAAAGTGGATTGAAGATCTTCAATTTCTTCTAAGTCTAGTTCCATTTCTACATTTTCAGTATTCATAATTTATTTCCTTATATCTATTTTCATTTCGTCTTTCCATTTTAAATTTTTAACTACCCAGTCTATTGCATCTGAGTGAGATACTTCTGCTGGAATCTGGTATTTTGTATGGTATTTGGTAAGATTAAATCCTAATTGTTCATGCCCATAACTCCCGGAGGCAGAAGTAAAATTCATTGCTGAGGGATCTACATGAGTTCCTTCATGAAAGATAGTAACAGAAGAAGAGTAGTTTGTAAAGCCTGCTAAAAGAGATCTAGTACAATAGTCATCATCTTCAAAGCTTGCAATGTAGCACCCGTCAAGTCCTCCGAGTTTTGTTAAAACATCTTTATGTATAAAAGTGCAATAAAATGGGAATCTATTTACCTTAGTATAGGATTTTACAGCTTTATCATTCATAGCATTTAATGCTTTAATAATTCTGGAAGTCTCCCCGGATAGTTCCACACTTTGAGCAGATACTAGGCAAGGTTCATCTTCCTTAATTAAAAACTCAAATCTGTCCCGAGAGGGAAGAATAGAATCCTGATTTACTAAAACTATATGACTTTCTGGATATTGAGTCTGTACATAATCAATACCTAAATTAGTATTTCTTGCAAAATTAAGTCTGTTTCCAGAATTGATTACGGGGGCAATATTAAATCTATTTATAAAATAATCTATAAAATCCTCATGACATGCATCAAAACATACTACAATTGGACAGGTATATCCTCCATTTTTAATACTGATTAGTAAGTTCTCTAAATCTGTTGAGTTCTTCAATCCTTTTATATCAGTTACTGGAATTATTATTGAGTACATATTTTCTCCTAAAACTCCCACTTGGTTTGGTCTATAGTTTCTAACATCATGTTAATATGTTCTACATGTCGGCCTGGGTACGAAAACTCTCCAGAAGAAGTATCTATAGATTTTATATCATCCGGTAAAGCACCATTAAGTAAGCAGTACAATCTATACTCCCTTGGAATATCCAATGGAGATCCATGCAATTCATGAGTTCTGTGTATATAATTCATACCGATCCTCTAAAATGTCCATAAGGTTCTTTCAATAGTTTTCAACATGAGATCAATGTAATGTGTGTTATCCTTAGGATACTTAAACACGCCTCTTCTATTCACCAATTTATGTAAATGGTAGGGAATAGCCTCAGTTCCACAACTTACCTCTTCTTTTCTAAGCTTATGGTTTCTAATAATATAATTCATGTTCTTAAAACTCCCATTTATTTTTCTTACACAACTCCTCTACTTTTGTATCTTCCAAATCTCTGGCTATACTCCAAAAACTATTATGAAAGATATAGTTTTCATGGGGTCTCCCGGAGAAATACTGTAAAACAAGTTCAGTTTTGTTTGTTAAAAAAGACAGGGATTCTGAATATTTTAAATAATGAGCCCTTTTATAAAATATCATAGTTTTAAAACTCCCAAAATGTTCTAGAGACTACTTTTTCATCTTGAATCCTATGAAGTGAGAGATCCTTACCACTAATGAGACTCATGTAAAAAAAAAGAACAAACTACCTCTTTTACATCTGTTGAAGCATTGTAATGACCTCCTGAAAAGCTACGAACGTATAAATCCAGGAATTCTAGAGTCTGTTCTACTCTTCTGACATATACTTTCATAACCTAAAACTCCCAAATCTGTTTGATAATGAGCCTAGACATTTCTAAATGTGATTTAAACTCAAATTTATCCACTTTTCCAGTTATTTTATAAATATAGGCCTTTCCAGGAAAAATCCCTCCATCTGTACAAACAAGACAAGTAAGGTTATAATTTTCTTTCCTTGTATAATACTCTATTTCTTGCATATTCTAGAACTCCCAATAGGATCTACTGCACTTATTAACCATTTTTTCTATTAAACTTAATTTAAAATCCGGTTGACGAAATTTTCCAGTATCCAAAGCAATAAGTTTTGATCCGCTAAATGTATTTGGGTAAAGTATACAACCTATAGGGTTATATTGTTCCTGAAAGTCAGTATAGAGCTTTCTCCTAAAATAACTAAATTCTAAAAAGTCCATATTCTTTTCCTCATGTATTTTTGTTGAAAATTATGCAGTTTCAGCATAATCTTTCCTACAGTAAATTCCTTTTTAATGCCCGGGAGAAGGTCTCCATCTAAGTCTTGCTCTATAACTAATCCTCCTGGTATTCTGGTACTTCCTGAATACCTCTGTCCTACAAATCTTGAACTTCTAATATAGATAGTTTGCCTTATTACATCTTGAGGACAAGCATAATCATAATAATATGGTTTATAAGGATACCTTCTAAAGCTTAGAGGTTTTGCTTCCTTTCTTCTTTTTAGCCTTTGCTGATGATTTCGTTTTAGGTTCATAAGTTGGAAACTTCACTACTATTGGGGGATGTACTCCTGTAGAGTAGTCTACAGCGGTATTAAGAGCATCGTACATTAAATCTACTAGTTTGTGACAATCTGTTACATTATCATATCTGGCCGCTATAAAACCGGCTAGAAAGTCATCTACGCACCCGGAGGTAGTATACTCCTCACACTCCATAGCGAAGGCAAATCTATCTACATCAAACAATTGAGTGGGGGTAGCAATGACTAGATTTCCTACACTGTCATTAAATTGCTCTCCCATTTCTTCTAGCCTAGCCTTCACTTCTGAGAATACAAGTCTTCCAAACTCTAGTGCATCCTCTTCCCCTCTCATCTTAAAAATACTCTTATTAACTAGTTTTTTATCTTTCCTAATATCGTATAAAACTCTTTGAATAGTACATATTCCAGAAAAGCCAACAATAAAATTAGGAAAAGTAATTAATTTACTTCTATCCTTGGCATTGGTTCTAGTCCACCCTTGAGCAAACAAAGAATCCGACCCTATAAGAACCTGAGGGCAGCCATCAATAACTTTTCTAAGTCCTAATACTGCTGTCATACATAATCTCCTAGTAAGTAACTGCTATTATAACACTTATTCCTTCAATAGCTTTATTAAATCTTTTATAAGAAGATAGCTATTATCCTTTTTTCCATCCAAGATTCTTAAGGAGTTTTCATAATTGGTTAGGATCATAGACAGTGCCTTAGCTTCTAAGGTATCTTCACTCACTAAAAATTTACAGCTAACTGAATCAGACTCTTGGCCTATTCTAGAAACTCTGTCTTTCGCTTGCATATTGGCTTGAGGATTAAAGTCAAAACTAGTAAAAATACATTTATTAGCTTTATGCAGATTAATTCCCAGTCCAGATCTTAAATTAACAGTTCCTGTAAATATAGAGGCCTCCCCGGGAGCAAACTTAAAACCAGGATGGTACTTTTTTAACCTATTAAATTCTTCTAGGTCTTCCTGAGTTGTAACTCCTTGAAAGGCCCACACTGATAACTTTTTAAGTCCAGAAGCTGTATCTCCTGTATACACTACTGCTCTATCTGGATAATCCTTTAGAATTTTTTCAGTAATGGGCTTAAATCTACTCCAAATAATTAATTTATCTGGAGTGCTATCTATTTCTTGTTTTAAGTAGTCATACTTTCCACTATCTGGTATAGTAGGATCTATATTAAAACACCCCTCGGACACTTGTAAAAGTCTAAGCATTCTTACAAGAACATTTTGAGTTCCGTAAAGCTCCCCGGATTCCAAGTCTCTCAGTATATTTTCCTGAATTAAAGAATACATTTCTTTTTGCTTAGAAGTCAAAATACAAGGGACTATTTCTACATTTTCTTTAAATGTAGTTAATACTGATCTCTTGACTCTATATAAAATACAATCTAGTTTTTCTTTTAGTAAGTCCTCATTTTTGGTTCCTAATTTAATCGGAATTTTAATTCTTTTTCCGTTTTTTATGATGACCTTATGAGCTAGTTCTACTTCAAAATTAGATAGGAAGTCTGCCCTTGCTCCCGCGAAGTCTGGATCAATTAAATGAAGGACTCCCCATAGATCTCGTACTCGTAGCCTCATAGGAGTTCCACTGGCCCCTTGAACTTGGCAGTTAAACTTTCTCAGGGCCTTGTAAGTGTTTTTGTATATTACTGTTGAAGGATTAGACAAGTTGTGAATCTCATCTATAATAATATGATCTATTGCTGGAAGATGAGGTAAAAGCTCTCCTACCATCTCATAGTTAACTACAAAAATATTATGATTTGAAATTTCTTTTCTAAGATTGAATCTCTTAACAGGGGAGACTTCTCCTGAGTACACTAAGCAATCTTCCCCATAAACAGTCTTAATTTCTGTCGCCCAATTAGATAAAACTATGCTGGGAACAATAATTAAAAGTTTTGAATACTCATAAGTTTTAGCCCTTACTAGGGTGGCCCTACTTTTTCCCATTCCCATCTCAAAAGAACACAATAACGATTTTTTAGACGGGGAAATCTGAACATACTTTAATTGATGATCAAATAGGCTTTTACCGTCTTTTGCAGAAAAAGGAGTAATATCAGAAATTAGTAATTCCAACTTTGTAAATCTATTCTTATATTCCTCTATTTTATTTGACAAATCGGGAGAAATATCTAACTCTTCCGGGGGAAACTTAGAGAGTATTAGGTGTAATTTATCTACTGGCATTTTCCAGTATTTAAAATTATCTTTGCTATCATACTCGGCCTCTTTATCCGGGAGACTAAGTAATTTATTTCTAAGCTCGTAAAAGTTATTGCAAGGACTAACTTTTACTGCTAAAATATTATTGAGTACTCTTACATTGATAGGCATATATGACACACTTAATAATTGGAATACTTTTAGGCACTTGCCTTGTTCTGGCTTTTATATCTTTCCTGTTGCTAAAGGCCATAAAAGAGATTGGGGAGGATTTGGATCAAAGCTATAAGCATATTTCAGATATATATTCAGGCTTGGATACCGTTCTTAAAGGTCAAGAAGACCTTTGGTTCTATATAAACTCTAACTATTATGATTTTTTAGATCACCTTCATCAAACTTATCACATTACAATAGATGAAAATAATAGGCCGATTCCTACTAAGCCAGGATGGTCTTTAGAAGATGAAGTAAAATTCCTTAAATTTAGAGAGTGGATCAAAGAAGAGGCAGAAAAAAGAAATCTACCCTTCCCTGCTCGTAATAGGGATTAACTTAACAAAGGCTCCTTGGGACTCCAATTCTTTTTTGTATTCTTGTCCGAGGTGTTGAGAAATAGAAGAGAATACTGTAAGAGTACTTCCTCCAATTAGTATTGTTTTATTCCATGACTTTAACAAGTCTAATACTTTCTTAGGGTTTTTTCCGTACCCTGTTATTACTAGATCACATAGTATATCAGTATTAATTTTGTTTAAGTCAGCCTTAGATTTAAGTTTTTGAAGAATTGCCTCTTCTTTTGCCTTCACTTCTTTGGCAGAAATTTTTAAATATGTTGACATCTCCTTATCTTTTCTAAATTTATTATCTATAAAACCATATTTGTATTTAATAAAAAACTGTTCCTCTTCTGTTAGCCTATCTAATAAAGATAGCACATAATCTCTATCTAAAGACTGTTCTATCTTATCCTCCGGGAGAATCTTATCATCCATCACATAACTGATTAGAGGAATTTCCTCCTCCCCAGTAGCATCATCTAAAGAGGTATGTGGATAGACTACTCTTCCTAGCTCCTCTACCTTTTTTACTGGCCAATTGAGTTTTTCTGCTAATTGCTTAGAAGTAGGAGGGCAATTCTCTTCTACTATATGTTCCATGTAAACTCTTTTTAGCTTTGTTACTTCAGCTAAAACATTTGTAGATACCCTAACCAGTCTAGACTTGTTAGCTACTGCTCTTCCCATTTTTTGGTGTATCCACCATACTGCATAGGTGCTTAATTTATTCTTAGTAGATAGGTCAAATTTTTCTACAGCATGAAGTAGGCCATCTGCCCCTTCTTGAATTAAATCTTCTAAATCCAAGCCTCTTCCCAAATACTTCCTAGCTATTTTAATAATAATCCTAAAATTATGATTTAATATAGTAGTTTCTGCTTCTTTTTTCAATATGGGATCTGGAGAGTGCGCTTTAAGGATTAGTTCCTGTTCCTGCTCCCGGGTGAGAAGAGGAAATTTACCAGCGTGTTTCATAAGCTCTTGAATCTTCAAGTGCTCATGTTTTAGCTTTCTCTCTTCCCCGTCCATGTTATACTCTGACATTAGATCCTCCATAAATCCTAGTAAAAGTGAGTGCTACTGCCAGTGCAGACCACATATCTTTAGACATTCCAAACAGCTTTCCAGGATTTTTCTTTGTTCCAGGAGGCCCATATATATCTATTAGAGCCTGTTTAATTGTAGCGTCATTCGCTTTCATAGAGTTACAGATTTCAATTTTTTCCTCATTTCTATAAACAAAAGTATACTGTTTTTGCCAGGCCTCTATAAATCTCCCTATCCATACACAAGTAGTAAATACAGTTTGTCCTACCGGCATTCCAAAACTTTGAATCATTTCTACTACTAAATGGTTATAGGTAATTGGAAAAGAATTTGTTTTAACTTTTGAAAGAACTTCCTTATTAGATTCTAATCCCCAATATAATGGGTCTTGATTTACTGTATCAAATAAGCACCATGCTGTATTTTCAGATCCTGGATCTAGAGCTAAAATTATCATTATTCCTTCTTTCTATGGTCGAAATCATAGTTGGCGTTTTGACACATCTCTACTACACAGGCTATTTCAGAAGGTTTTACTGTCAACAATCCAGGATAGTTAAGGCTGTCTACAGGATCTCCATCAAAGGCCTTTACTATTACAATGTCCCCCGGGGACACTTCTAACGGTACTCTCTTATCCCCTACCATTACTCCTGTGCCTACTGCAATGACATCGCAAAACTCATTGTCATAGTATGCGGTTTCGGCAGCAATTAGTATAGAACTGACTTTTTTATTCTTTTCATGTCGTTTTACTAAAATATTATCTCCAAGTAATTTTATATTATTTAGGTCCAGTTTCATCAGATACCTCCGGGTGGAATATATTCAATCTATAAGTTTTATCTATGACAGACTTGTAAGCCTCATATCTCTCTTTGGCATGAAGTCTTTCTAACCTATTTTCTGTGACATACTGTAAGGCTTTTTGTCCCATATCACTTCTAAGTTTAGGATCTCCTAAAAGGAGTTCTATATACTCATAAAACTCTTTTCCGTTATCATAGAGAAAACAAGTTTCTCCATGAACAAAGTTTCTATTATAAGTTACATAATTTGGAAGTACGCATGGGATTCCCCAACTTGCAGCCTCTACTGCTTTAATATCGGATTTAGACATATTAAAGATATTTGGATACAGGGGAGCAATTGCTACATCTAGATTTCTATAGTTATACATGTATAAACTGTACTCATACTGAGGGATGTAGATGTTCCTGTCTGGGACTTTCTTATATTTCTTTAAATCTTCGTGTTTTTTCCAAAAGTATTGATCTCCCATATAGACAAACCAGCACTCTTTAGATCTTTTTAATACTAATTTTTCCCAATAGTATTCTACTGTTTTAAAATCGTGTCCTTGATGGGATACAGTGCCGCTATATCCTATTCTAGGAGTTTGAAAGGCAGTGGCTCTTCTATTATCATTCTTATCTGGAACTATAAAATGATCTGGAATTGACCATAATCCATGCTTCTTTCCATCTAGGATCATTTTTCCTTTATTTGGCCCTTCCTCGTGACAAACATAAGCATGTTCTGGGTTATGATCTCTATATAGATAAGAGGTCTCTACATTATTTTGTAGAACTACAATATTATTATTATAGGGAGCTAGGGTTCTCTTTAATTCTTCTGTAGAAACTGTGATAAGATCTGCCATTTCTAAGATTTTTCTGTAGCCTTCTAGTGATCTCAACCTTTCATGCTCTATTTCGGCCTCTGTTCTACTAACTTTAAAAAAATCTGGATGAATTACAGCTAAGTAAGCTGGATTATGTTTAGGAAGATTTAAATAATCATCATCTGTTTCAAAAATCATTGGAATTCCAAGGAATTCACAGGCCTTTTTAATTTGAGCTACAATAGAGTACATATAGCATCTCTGTACTATAACTGCATCATATGGAGAGTAAAGAGCTACTAAGGTTTTAAATTGATCTTCCCCCGGGCGATTAGGAAGAAAAGGATAACAATCTACAGATACATCATATTTATTAAGTGCTGCAAATGGAATTCTGACTCGGTATTGATAACATCCTCCCAAGTCTCCTATCTGGGCCAATATCTTCATAATCTCTCCTTACTGGGATTAAGATTATATTATATTAGATTTTATGAATTATAGCAATAGATTTTATATAAAATCTAGTTAATAGAAGAGATTAACACGTACCAGATAGTTAAGAGAGTCTTACACTCTTTAGATTCAGAATTTGTGTTCTTGGTTCCTGTAGGGGACTGTTCATACTTTCTAAGATCTGTAAAATTTGCAGGAACTCCAAATAAGTACTGGAGAAACACAACATTGTTCCAGCTTATAATATTCTGATTGATTCCGTAGATGGGAAAGGTTGGAACATGATAACAATTTTCTGTAAAAGTTCCAAACTGATAGTTATTATTTCGTATGGTGTTTTTGTACACACTTGGAGCAAAACAAGTATCCATAATTACAGTTAATCTATCTATAGGAAGATTCTTCTCTATGTGGTTAACAAGAAAGCCCATTGAGGCTTTCCTAGCTAGGTGTATTTCTCCTCCCGGGAGCTTTACAGACTCATCTATAATAAGATAGTCATCTCCATGCACCTGCATTTCTAGAATTATAGGCCTATTTCCTGCCAGGGACTTTATTTTTGCTAGGTGGCCATCTAAATCAGACCAGTTTAGAATAGGTTGATTATAGTCAGTTTCAATATACTGCCAATCGCTAAACTTTTTTCCATCTATAACTAAAACAGTTCCCCGATCTTGCGAACGGAGAACTGCTAGAAAAGGCGCTAGTGGCTCACTTGCCAGTGCAGTAACAGATTGAAAAGTGAGAAGTACTGCAAGAAGGGCAGATAAGAAAAATTTACGCATACATATATTATATATGTAGTAAGTTATTCTATAAAATGCTTAGTATAAATCTTATGTAATTCTAACTTTAAAGCTTCTGTACTGGAATTGTTATAGAAATACCCTCCATAAGGAATAAAAGTATGTGGATCTAAAGATCCTAATTCAGTTTCTCCTAGTTCGTCATCTACTCCAGGAGTAAATTTCCACCCGCGAGCCTCTAAAATCTTTTTTTCTGCCTCTACTTTAAAAATTACTCCATCACGGTTCCAAATTTCCTCCAATTCTTCAATATATCTTAAGTCATCAATTACTACAGATTCATAGTCTAGAATATTCTCAAATAAAGACCTAATAAAGAATTTTGGGTCGGTTCTTTTTATTTCTGTAGCAAAAGCTACAAGCTCCTCTCTGTACTCTTCTTTGGCGAAATTTTCTGTTAATAAAGACGGGGAGATTCCCTTAAGATTTGCAAATTGCTTTCTCAACTCATGGGCAAAACTAGTTCTTCTAAAGGGATGCCCATAAAGAGAGGCTACTTCTATAAACTGTTCTGCTGCATAAGTCTTACCTGATTTTCTTCTTCCGGCAAATGCTAAAATTTTCATTTTTGTCTCCCGTGAGATTTACAAAGAGGGTATGTACATTCTATTTCTTCTCCAGAAATATAAGCATTTCTAGCTATAGAAATATGTTCGATAAGTAGTTGAGTCTTAAGTTTTAATTCATCTGTATAGTCTATAATGTACTCTTGCTCCGCTTTTTCCTCCCCGGGGGCATACATTAAATTTAAATACGCCAAGCAATATTTAGTAATTGGCTCCTCTACTATTCCTAAACTGTTGAGCATCTCACAATAGATAGCTCCTTGACAAATATGTTTTGAATCCGGTAGTTTAGTTTCAACATGAGTCAGCCACCTATCAATTGGTACTGAAGTAGTTTTAATTTCTAGTGGTATAGGGCTTCCGTAATATAAGAGTCCATCTAGTCTTCCAGATAGGCCGCTTTTTTGACATCTAAAGGGAATTTCTGGCCAGTTGGCCAAGAACTTCTCTAATTGATCGCCCTCAAATTTTGCTTCAAGTTTTTCCTTAGGATAGAGTTTACTACTTTTTAATAGATCTGATTGAAGCTCTCCATGAACAGAAGTGCCTCTTCTAGTTTTATAAATAGCTCCTAAATCTTTTATTCCATTAAACTCGGATAAGCTTTTTAAATGCTCCACAGGACACATAGTAAAAGATAAGGAACTTGGATATATCTTATATAGAGGAGGCCCCCAGGAATACTCTGCTTCTTTATCAATAATTTCAGATCTTCGGACAGAGCGAATCTGAGAAAAGAAGATAGATCCTTTGGTTTGATCTTTTGCTTGCGATTTTAAAAATGACATTATTTTCCCTCCATAATAGAGGTAAAAAATGCCTCCTCCATACACACCATTCTTATGTTTCTTGGCTTATCTTCTATCTCTAATACCAAAAAATACTTACACCCCATAGATACAGCCTGAAGTCTAGCCTTCTTAATAAAAGTTTTGCTGACTCCTATAGAGTTTCCTTCTGTAAACTTATTTTCTATTCTGAATTCTGAATATTCTTCTCCAGCAATAATATCTAAGAGTGAATCTCCAGATCCTGAGGCTGGAGTAACTTTTCCCTTATACACTCGTGCAGTAAGGTTCTGGGACTCTTCCCATTTTTTAGTTTTAGACATGGTAAATTAATCCTGATCTAAGATGTATTCACTTTTGAAGTTCTTATCGTCTTCAAAGAAATAATCTTGATTCTTAGCAATTTGTACTAAAAGAGATTTGCAAAGGTCTGGATTATTATCAAGATATTCTATTGCTTTAGTGCTACCTTGAAATCTCTCAGACCCTATTCTATACCAAGCTCCAGCCTGAATCAAGGGGGGATCTAATAAACTTTTTGTTTCGGCCCCCTCCTTAAATTGGAAGAAAGTGGCGTAATTCAGGAGTATTTCACTGTTATTGATTTTCTTGGTTTTGAAGTTAAAGGAAGTTTTAACTGTTCTGGTTCCTACAGTATGGGAATTCTTATTTTTAAAGATCTTATAGGTTACTTCCCTTCCAAGTTCTATGGCATTTCCTAAAACAGAGTGTTTAGTTTCTGAATACTTAGGAGTAGAACTACAAAGTATTCTGACATTACAGGCAAACTCTTTTCCTCTCCCTGCTGGAGACTTGTGACGAATAATTGGAGTTGGCTGGCTAAATCCAAATCCTGTATTAATGGCCTCTCTATAAAAATTAACCATTAGTAAGGTAGGCCGGATACCCTCTAGTTTAGAGTACCTAGAAATAAAATCATTAAAAACTACTGCTTGGGCAGCTACTGTTCTATCTCCTATTCCTCTTTCTTTCCCCTTAGCATCGTAAATCTCAGTCTCTGCTGTAAGGTTTCCAATAGAATCTATAATACATAATTTAATGTCTGGCATTTTAGCAAATTTTAATAGAGCCTCTAATGCAGCCTTGGCTAAGATATTCTTTTGTTCTGCCTCTTCGTGAAAGCAATCAATACTGATAATATGGTCTGGATCGATTCCCAAATCTATCATTCTTTGAGTATCTGGAGGCTCAGAAAATACGCCTACAACAGAATATGGCCCATATGTTCTAAGTGTCTCCCTGGCCATATGTTCCCAAGTTCCAGTTTTATAAGAATTATTTTCTCCACAAATTTCTACTATATCTCCTAGTGTAATACCAGGAATTCCAGTTACAGGATCTACAGCCCCGACAGCTAAATCTAAAGCAGTGATACCTGTAGAAAGTACTGGCATTTCCACTCTAAACTTATGAACTCTACTTAAGGTTCCTGCCCCAGTATCATTCATTAATTTTTCTAACTCTTTAGATAGTTCTTTCTTAAATTCCGTCAAATTCTTCTAGCCCCAATGAGTTAATAGTACTTATTAATATACTATTATAGGCTGAAGAGTTAATTTTTTCTATAGAAAGAACATTAATTTGATCTAATAAGCTATCTGAATTTAATAGATCTCGGTATTGAGAATTGAAACATAGATAGTCTGTATAATCTACTGCAAAAGCTCTCCAATCTGGATACGCTCTGTAGATATTTCCATCTTCATATGTTTGGGTCTTTCCAGTCCAATATTTATCAGATCTAATTAATGATAGGTTATTACTATATCTATTTCCATATTTAGGTTGACTTAATGGGTGATTTCCACAATCTGATTCCACTATAATTTCAGCCATTACTAGGGATGCTTTAATTCCCCCGGGAGTCCTTATATTTAAAAACTCTGCCTTAGTCTTAGACCACTCCTGAATAAGACCGGCAAGAGGAACCAGATTCTTAAAAAAGTCTTTCTGATCTGAAGTAAGATTAGACCTATTATATTTAGAGACAGAGATAATCAAGTTAAATCCTTTCTAAAATTACCTTGGCAGAATCATAACCAATTTGCCACATCTCTTCTCTAGTATATGGAACATTCTTATATTCAAAGTCCAAAAGACCTAGTTTAATAGGCACTTTAGGAATTATTAATACAAGATCAATAGTTCTCATATCTTCTAAGGCAGGACCACATTTAATCTTTACTCTAGTAATAAGCTCATTAATCTTTTCTACAGATTTAATCTCTCTATCTAAGAAGGCAAACGATGGGGCAGATATTACAAATTCTAAATTTTCCTTGATATTGGATATTCCATCCTTATCCGGTGGCTCGTTTGTAGGATATAGTAAAAATACTGTATCACATCCATCCTTAACTGCTGTATGTATATTAAAATTACTTACAAGTCCCCCATCACATGTAGGAGTTCCTCTATAATTCACAAAATCAAAGAAAATTGGAGGAGAAGCAGAGGCCTTTAAAAAGGTTAAATAGTCTTGAGCATCTTCAAAATCTTGAAGCTTCATAGGCCAATTTACTTTCCGTACTGCATCAGTACAGTTAATAGTAAATTGTCTCTTATTCTGCTGTAATTTATTAAAATCTACATATTTAGCAAGTAATTTGGTAAGAGGATCTGAATTATATACTCCATGATTACTATTAAGTAATCTGTACAAATTCCAAGGTTCAAATTTATAAACATCTGAATTTTTAATATTCATCCATAGAGGCTTGAGCTTGTTAAAGTCACCTTGATGAATGATGGTCCCGTTCAGGGCTCCTACAGAAACACCATAAAGAAAATCATATTTTATTCCCATATCAAGGAATGCTTCATACATTCCACCTTGTAGGAGTCCCTTAGATCCGCCTCCTACAAGTGATATCCCCACTTTTCCAAGATCTCTCATAGTTTACCCCTTAAACAGCTTAGAAAGTGTTTCCCAAGAGGCAGCAAACACTGCACCTAAACCTCCCCAGGAAAGAACTCCCTTGGCAAGCTTGATACTGTGATCATGATCTTGAACAGTTTTCTCAATAGGGTCTATTCTAGAATCTAAGCACTTTTGTAGGTTATCCACCTTATCACAAATCCTGGATTCTACATCTATAAGTCTGTTCTGTAAATCTCTAAAGAGGTGAAAAAGATCTTGATTGTCCATCTTCATTACTTCTTGCTATTGTCTTTCAAAGTAACAGTCATTGCTTTTCCAGATACAAGCATAGGAATGTAGAACTGTAAAAAGTTTGATACTGCATTCATGTCTAAAGTATGTAACTGCCCTTTTGCTCCAAGTTCACATACAGAGGCTACAAAGGTACTAATTAAAAAGATTACATGTAAATGTTTATTATATGGCTCTAATAGTTTTTGATTATCTACTTTCTCAAGAGATTTGGAGATTCCCTTAAGTAAAACTGGTAGAAGTACTCCCAGAGCCATGGGGTTACTTAATAGCGGCATGAAATCCATAATTATATACACTCCTGTAGTAATTTCTACCTAAATTATACTAATTAGTCGTATTTTTTTTCCAAGTGTTTATAGCGCCTATCCTTTTTGATAGACGCTAATTGATCTTCTGTAAAGTATCTTCTTGTTCTATATCTAATAGAGTTATTTGGTATTCCGGTCTCCCGGGAGAGTTCGCCTATACTCTTAGTAAGAAGTATCTTATATAGTTCATCTATATTATCTAAACAATCATATTTGTGATTGCTCTTTCTCAGATTTAGTTTTTTCCCATTGACTATCATTTGGGTAATTTTCTCCTCCAGGCTCATACAGCTTAGAATTTCTCTTTTTAAATTCTATCTGTTGAAGTCTAGCTGCTTCCTGAAAATCCTTAATTTTTAGTCCGGTTAATTCTAAGAATCTTAGAATAGAAAAAGTTCTAGGGACGCCAGTTGTATTAGATATACATGTTCCTGCTGGTAGTCCAGCTTTCTTGCCATACATTAAATAAGTATAATTAAAGCACTGTATTGCAGCATATGTAGCCCCCTCCATTCTCATTGTTGATTCATTTAGGTCTCCATCTGTATAAGACTCAACAAATGTTAAAGCCCCAAACTTTTTTAACTCCTCGTTAGGCAACTCAGGAAAAATTTTCGGGGTACAGCCATTTAGAAAAACAACTACTAAAAAACTACTTAAGGTAATTTTTAAGACGTTGCAAATGTTTTTTAAATTTATACTCATAGATTAGTTCACCTATATCCTTTTCAGTTATAACTTCTTTTGTATTTTTTAATTTATATAGTAGGCTCTTAGTAGTTGATACACTACACCCAAGTAGTTTACTTATTTTTACTGCTGTAAGTCCAGCCCACTTTCCACGGGAGTCTTTTCTCATTAGAACCTCCATATCTTCTTATGTATAAATAGTGGTAAGTTTTTTCTACTGTCTGGGTCATAAGGGTCTTTTCCACCGCAAGAATTTAAATATTTAGACGCCACTTTGCCTCGACTTCCTATATTTAACAAAAATATAGCATAGAGAATCCAATAGGCTCTATCTAGAATAGAGAACTTATCAGAAATGAATGCCTCCAATTCACTATATACGGTTGAACCATACACGACAGAATAATTATCTCTTTTATAATAGAACGCTACCTTCTTTTTCTCTAGATTCATATTAAAATACCCATTTTTTCTTACTTACATAGGGGGGAGCATATCTTACTTTAGATATTGGATCATCCCGGTCTATAGCTATGTAACTTAAACTAGGCACCCTAGTAAAAATTTGATGTAAAGCAATATACACAACTCTAAGTAGTTGAAATATTTGTTTTTCATCTCTTGTCCACTTAATATAGCAATCTGTAATGTTCTTGGAGGAAAACTGACCGCTATAGTAAAGTTTAGATTTATTAACTGTCCGCCCCTTTTTGTAGTGAGATCTAGAGTAATAAGCAAAATTTTCTTTTTTCATTCTTAAAACTCCCAAATTCTTTTACTTAAACTGTTGTGAATCCTATCAATTTCTTGCTTGTCACTAGATCCATAAGCAACAAAAACTACTAAATCATCTGCTTGCTTGAAACGTATATTGTATTGTATTAAATTAAATAAATGTTTTCCCATGCCTCTGATTCTACCAGGAGGCGAAGATCTTGTCCATCTAGTGAAATACGGTAACTTATTCATAGTGTGTCACAGTGTTGACAATCACAAGTACTTCTAATATCTAAGGCATGTATTAGATCTATAATCTTAGTGTATACTGTTACTGGAATTGCACATAGATCAGATAGTTTATCTAACATTACTTGATCATTAGAGGTGTCAAATACATTTAGGAAGTCTCTTACTTCTGATTCATCTGTTACAAGTGCCCCCGGGTGCCCCAAACACTCCAAAATAATGTCTTCTAAATTTGTATCAAACTCTTCTAGTTTAGTTTGTGAGGCCATTTTAATGATAGGTCTTTTTCTTTTCATATATTTAAAACTCCCATTTATTTTTCTTTGTAATTCTCTTAGTTCTACCTAAAAATCCTCTAGAGCCAATATCTCCATACTTTGGATCAATGGTATATAAGTTTACATGGGCGCTAGAATTAAAAGTAACAGAGGTTCTACATCTGCGTACTATAAAAGTGTTAATGCCTGAATGATTTCTTCTAAGATAATAGTAGAAGGCCATAAATTAAAACTCCCAATAAGTTCTATCTAATTTTAGATTAGAATTTGATACCTTTTCCCTTCTCGCCCTTAAAAGAGCAAATTCTGTTTCATCTACTCCATCAAACCTTATAAACATAGAAGGGGAGAATAACATTCCTTTACTAAAAGGAAGACATTGAATCCATGGAGGCTGCTTAACAATATATCGTTTGTAGTATACGTCATTCACTTCTATTCTTGCTCCCGTGAATTAAGCATCTAATGGTCTTTCCTATCTCCTGTATAATAGCACCTATGAAGCTTAAAATCAACATAAAATAGATTAAGGATAATAAAGGGTGGGAATTAGCATAAGAGAATACTTGGTCTATCATTGTTGCAGTTTCCTCCGGGACCCTCTTCTAGATTTCATGTTTTTAATAACTAGGGCTCCCGGAATTACCAGCCCAGCATCTGCTTGCCGTAACCCTAAATCTATAGAGTCCTCTAAAGATTCTTCATCATCTATCTTTTCAGAACTAAGAGAATCTAGAAGAGTAACTTTCTCTTCTCCTAAGGCTTCCAAACACTTATTTTCCAACTGTTTTAAAGTAATAGATACGTTTCCATCTTTTAGGGCCTCCTCTAAAGCTGCTGGAACACTTTGTATGCACGCATATAGAGACTCACAGTGTTCTATTCTATAATTCTGTAACAACTCTACTATAGAGTAATGAACATTTAAGGATTCTAACTTAGTCATGTCTTAAAACTCCCAAATTTGTTTAGATGTACTTGATCTATGGTACTTTTTGCTTATTGATCTACTACCCTTACAAGTTTCACAATCACATTCAGATCCTTCTGATCTATTAACTACCTCAAGATACATAGACTCCACTTTTGACAATCTGGTAAATAGGATAAAATCAGGCTCCCTAGTTCGGGTATACCAACTTTCCATAATTCTAAAATTCCCACTTATCTATACAATGAGTTACTTTCATGTATTCTGCATACTCCTTAAGCACATTAAATCCTACAGAATCCTTAATATGCTCTCCATTAGAAGTTTTATAATATATGGTTCTTCCGTCCTTTCTAAGTAAAAAGAAATACCTGTTCGTAACAAAGGAAGGAACAACTTCTGTATTAATTGGATGTACTGAATTAATATGTGTTCTAAAATAATATTGTTGTGAATTAGTTGTGGACACCTAGAACTCCCTCCGCTTTTACTACAAGTACCCCCGGATTCCAATCAATAACTTCTTGACAGAACTTACCATCTCCACCAGAGTCGTAATGATTCCATCCAGTTTTTTTAGCTATCTCTGTGCTACATATAAACTCACACACATCTATTCCGTTTAATCTTGGAACTGCCCTTAGTACACTATAGGCCGGGCCTCCTTCAGGATTAACGTTCTCATAGTTGTGAACTATGTTCCAGTACACAAAATCTGCTCCAGTAGTTTCTATTCTATTTAAAGCAATCTCTAGACATCTAGGAACCATATAGTTATCTATATTATCAAATTTAATATATTTCTCTTCTGTAGTTTTAATTGCTAGTGCTTTTTGGGGATGCCCCCAGCCCTCCCTAGTAGTTTCATTATGGAGCCGTGTAGGAGTTTCTAAATACTCTATTTGACCATCTTTAAACAGATAAGATACTTCCTCTATATATTCTTTAGTCTTGCTCCCAGGACCATCATGATAAATAGTGAGTTTTACATCTTCCTTTCTTGTTTGTCTATGAAAGCCTAGAAGGTACTCCCAGACCATCTCCCGGGAGGGAAAATAACAACAACATACTATTCTAAGAGTGTACATCTTTATTCTCCCTCTCTCCTATTTTTAAACTCTCTATATACTTGCAGGCTAATCCAATTCCAGCTATCGTAAGAGGAATTGCAGCTATTCCTAGTGCCAGGAGTGAGAATAGAATAAACACAAAAACACATATAGCTATTAGTCCAGAATCCATATTTAAGCCCTCCCAAAAATTGATCTAATTCATTACTTCCACATTACCATCTTTAATGTACCTTGTCAAGTTCTCATAAAACTTGGATTTATTTTTTAAATCTGCACAGTCTGTACAAGAAAAGATACATACTCCAGAATACTTTCTAGTATCATATTCAAATGGAAGCATAAGTATAATAGGAGTAACCATTTTTGGGGCCTGTAAACAACATAAACACTCAGTAGTCCAGATTATTGCAGCCTCAAACTCCTCACACCGGGAGATTAAATTATCTATATCATCAGATCTATTCATGATACTCTCTGGCCTCTTTTAATACTTGTAAAGCTTCTATAACTACCTCTTCTATAGATCTTTTTGTTTTAAGCTCCCCGGAGATATAGGCTTCAATTGTTCCAATAGCTACACTCAAATCCCCTACAAGATTACATAGATCTTCTTTTGTTTTTCCTTTGCACCTTTCACAAGAAAACTCCTCAGGATCTTCTAACTTAGGAATAAACTTATCATTGAGTGCATTAACAATATCAGTACTACAAGTAGTACATATCATCCAATCAGGATTTTCTGGAGTTGGTTGAGTAATAGAAGTATCTATCTCTCTTTTACATATTAAACATGTAAAAGGACTTTGGTTATTTATCATCTTCTTCTCTTCTTATAATATTCTTGCAATCTCCCGGGAGGTCCTCAAGAATAGCCCCTCCAACATTAAAAGTTTGATCATCAGATTTGGGAGAGTATGGATTATTTTTAATTTTAAAATAATCAGAAGTTCTCCCTAAAGTATCTGTAGCTTTATATTTAACAGTATCTGATAATACATCTAGGGTGTTTTGTAGTGCTTGTATTTTTGCCTCAAGTTCAAGAAACTTGTCTAGTATCCTGGTTGAAGGCAGCGCTGGATAAGAATCACAAGACTCACAAATAATTAAGTTTGTATCTTTTACCTCTTTAAACTCTAATCCTTGGACCTCTCCAGGAAACCTTCCACATAAGTAACAATTCATTTATTATACTCCCTTACTTCCCTGTCCTGGTTTTTGGTCTACATACTTACTAGATTCTTTAATGTGATATGGTACTTCTGGTTCGTCTGTTTGAAAGAAAACTATTTGGCCTATTTTCATACCAGGAGTAAGTTTAATTGGATGCTTACTTATATTTTTAAGTTCTATTGTAATTACTCCAGGGAAGCCATTGTCAATCCACCCAGCTACTGAGGAGTTATCAAGACCCAATCTACCTAAGGATGACTTTCCCTTTACTTGAGCACACAGCCCATTAGGGACTTTAATAAATTCCTCTAAGCACCCCAAAATAAATTCATTTGGATTTAAAATATAGCAACTATCAATTGTATAGGTGTAATCTATGAAGGTGTTTTTATTTTGTGGATCTATACTAAAGTACCCGGGAGCTATATCTGTTTTAGTTACATACTTTCCAAGTCTTACATCTATAGAAGAGGGATTTATTAGAGTAGGATCAAAGGGAGTTATTACTAGCTCCCCGGACTCTACCATTTCTTTTATTTGTCTGTCTACAAGAGGCATAATCTATAAATTTTCTCCGTAAAAGTTTCATACTTTCAGATTTACTTAAGGTGTCTGTATTGTCATCTCTATAAACCAAAGACTTTAAATACTTTCTTAAAATAGAAGTAACTTTCATTCTATTTATAATTCTTGTGGTTTTATCTAAAGAATAGGACATAGTAAGGCCCTCCCGGGCCTGTTTTAAAGAACTGCTCCAGCCAAAGCTTTAGTGTTTTTCTCTTCTAAAGCCTTACGCATTGCTTCCTGCTGTAGGATTTCTTCACTTACTTCCCCATCAACTCGGTAGGGATCAAGCTCTAGCAGAGTGTATCTATACTGCTTATCGGCAGTATCCTTTCCAGGATACAACTCTTCTTCTGGGGGAAGCATCGCAATCAAAGATTCTAATCCCTCCCGGGTGATATGCTTTCCAAAAATTAGAAGAACAGCCTCTTTTGTAGATTCAAGCCTTGCAGAAGCTACAGCTTTCATCATTCCACTGTCTCTATATTGACCATTAATGATCTTCTTTCTATTTGTGGTGGGAGTAAAACCTTTTCTATAGTCTTTTCCACGAAGAGCATTATATAGAAGATGGACTCCTGGATCAAATGTAAAAGAGCTTCCGGCTTTTAGCTCTTTTACCCAAGCCTTCTTAAGATTTGTCCATCCGTTTTTCGTTCGGAAGAAACTCTTAGTTACTTTTTTACCTAGTGTTTTCATTATTTAAATCCTCTTGTGTAGGGCATCACCCTTCAAACCTTATAAACTCATATTACCAGAACATGTCTACTCTGTCTACTACTCCTACCTTAATTAGTTTTAAAATTCCCAGTATGTTCTAGATATACTTTTATTCATTCTTTTAAATAGTCCTGGGTATATTTTTCCACTATCTAAAAATACCAGTTTGTACCTACAAAATTTATGCCAAGTTAGGTTTTTACCTAAGTAAGGATTAATGAAACATTCAATTGCCTTTCTATGTAGATCCTTAACATGGGCCTTTCTATAAAATACTTTAAATACACCCGGACAATTCATTTTAAAACTAGTCTCTTAATCTTATAAATTTTTCTGTATTTAACCCCAAGTTTGATCTACTACCACACCATTTGTAATGGTTAAATTTGCTCTTCCTGGATTATACTCCATGGTTATAACAAAACTTTCACCATCTTCCTGTACTACTCTATATCTTACACCCGCATTGTCCAGAAACTTTTTTGCTTCTGGGGCAGACTTTCCAACAACATTTAATTTAGACTTTGCAGATCCGCTGCAACCACAATCACCCATAATTAACCTCCTAAAATTAGTGCTGAGACTAATCCTTCTGTTTGTACATACATAGTTTCCTGAACTGATTCTAGAATATAGGTTCCAATTTCTCCAGAATCTAGTAAGTCATCTCTTATATCACTATCATATACTAAAAGTTGAATCTCCCCGGGGAGATCTTTAGTAAGTTCTCTAAATTCATCTAAGGTCATATATCTTCTCCAAAATTACATCATAGCATACTTCTTAGAATAGTTGGCTTAATATTTTATAATCCTAAAATTCCCAAACCTTTCTCTTACATATTCCAGAGGATCTTAAATCTTCTAGGTCTTGCAAAGAGTTAAAACATACAACAAGTTCTTCACTCCCAGAACCATTAATAATAGTATTTATATCTGCAATGGAATCAGAGTCCGGCTCTTTTCTCCAAGAAAAGTACTTTAATCGTATGTGAAAAATTGTAGATCCCGATACAAAAGATTCCCTCCAATCTCTATGGATCTCACTTTTGCTTGATCCAGTCACCTTTCTAGACGCTACTCCTTTAGTTCCTCTACAGAAATGTATAAATTTTAAATCCATTTAGTTAAAACTCCCATATCTTCTTATCAAATAAATTGCTGCTCTGAACTTTAGCATAGTCCTCATAATTGTCAAAATATACTTGTAAAAAATATTCGCCTTTAGGACCTTTAGCAAACCTAACACTAGCTATATCATCAGTATTTCTATAGTTAGACCAGGATTTGTATGCTATTCTAATCTCAACTAATTCCTTTCCTTGCTCATAGCCCATAAGTCTATCTTCTGCTCTTTCTTTTTCCGATTGTTTAGGATCTGGAAGATTCCACACATGTAAATCTCTATAGAAATAAAAGGTATCTTGCTCATTGAAGTGGTTAGCTGTTATTTTCTTTCTCTTCATAAAAATCTTCCTTATAATTATTTATGTGCTTCTTGTATTCCATCTTTACCCAACAGCATACCAGAGAATCACCCGGGAGTCCAGTGATATTAGAGGAAATTAAATGTAGCTGTCCTTCTCCAATATCATATGCTTCGTGGCATCCCCAGCACCCACATGTCTCTTCTGGAAGACCTACCAATTTGCAGAACTCTGTACATTTAATTACTCTCATATTAAAATTCCCATTTTTTAATTCTTGACATTTGCGACCACCACATAATTCCATGCTTAGGTTCAGAACTAAAGAATGTTCTGCTTCCTACAACTATATCATGAGTAGTAAAGAGACTAGAAGTCCAAGTTCTGTTGTATCCATTGTTCTCTCTCTGCACATATTCTGCCTTTCCTATTTCTTTTCTATTCAAATAACGAATATAATAAAGTAAAAATTTAAGTCTTTCTAAAACTCCCATTTATCTTTCCTTATGAAAGTAGTTATTTGATTTTGTATAAAAGTGTTTCCATTGCTGTATGGGTCTACTCTGGTCCCAGAAAAATCTACCCAGAAATACTTATCAAATTTTGACCATGGATCTAACATATAAAACTCATGATATAAATAAGAGGAGTTACATTTTCCTCCCCCTCCTCCAAGACTCTGTTTAGGTGCTTTCCTAATATAGAATACTAGGGTATCCGTATCAATCATTATAGGCCTCACATTTACAATTTTTCATACACTGAGTACACCGGGGGCATTTCTCTATTTGACAAGGTATTTTATGCAGGGTGCCAGGAGAAACTCCACATTCTCTGCACTTTCTTTTATTCTTATTAGGGATTCTATTGTAATACTTTCCATTAATTAAAAATTCTTTCCATTTATTGACTTCATCTAGGTTAGGCGTAGCCATATGCTAAAACTCCCAATATTTTTTCAAACAAAGTGTTGAACTTGCTTCGTTCAATTCTTTTTGTGCATCAAAACAATAGTCTCCTACAACAGGGGGTTTAGATAAAATTTGTCTAGTGTAGAGGCTCCTAGAGTCATCAATGCAAACCTTGTATTTGTACTTGTTGAGCAATCGTGGTCTAAGCATACACTCCATACATTCCACATCAAAAGATCTGGCATATCTTCTTAAAAACCATTTAAAACTCACTTTCATGTTTTAAAACTCCCAGTAGTCCTTAATTATAGTAGACTTAGTTACTCTTTCTAAAGAATCTTTGTAAGAACCATGCACGCTACAATCCCTCATAACACTTAATACATAGGTCGGATCTCCCTCTAAATCTACTCCATAATTATAAGCAGTGTCACCACCAATGTCAATATACTCTGGGGATGACCACAGGGATGACCACATCAATTTAATATATACTCTAATATCTGAAAATCTTTTATAATATTTCATGTATTAAAATTCCCATACTTTAATTTTTAGTGTTTTTTCTACTTCGTTAAATTCTTCTGAAACTCCCTTATCATGCAACAACATACCAAATAGTCCATTACTATAAATAGCATAACAATATAAGGTACTTAGAAATAAGTAGGGGTAGCACCACATTAAACTAGAATCTGGATCGCTATGCCTACGTGATATTCTTTTAAAGAATTGCATGGATGGAGTTTTAAACCTTCATTAAATTATATGTTGTTGGGGAGGGATCATAATTGGTTATTATTAATTCATTCTTTTTTCCTCTTCCCCCGGGGGTCTGAGAACAACTATAGAATACATCAAAGCCAAACATATTATAATCCTTATATAGGTCTCTAATATATTGACAATCATTAATTGTTAGCATCCATTTATAGTTAGCCTTCTGTAAGAATGAAAAAAGCTCTAGATGGTTAGAGAGTAAAAATTTACAGGCATTGTAGGTAGTTACACATCCGTCTGGGACCTCCGGGGACCTTAACAAATAAGGAGGATCTAAAAATACAAATGTTTCCTCTGCTCTTATATACTCCACACCCTTAGCTTTATTGACTAAACTTATTTGTGGAACATAGTTTGCATGGTTCAATAATACACGATAATCGGAATAATGAAAGTTAACCTTTTCTATTCTTTCTACTACAGCATTAAAATGATCTATTTTAAAGATCCCCCGGCCTTGTGTAGTGCCACAATAAGAGGAGTTGCACTCCCCATTTTTATTCAGTCTCCATATTCCATTCATGCAGTGTTTAGTAATTAGATAAAAATAAACAGCCTGTTCCACTAGATCTTTAGTTCTAGTAACAGACAATTTCATCTGATTAAAGTATAGTTTTCCTAAAGATTTTAAAACTTCCCACTCTTGTAAAAGTTTAGTAAAGAATTCTTCCGGGTGAGTCTGTAGAACTTTATAGTAATTAATAGCGTAAAGATTTAAGTCTCCTACTTCCTCTATAGAATCTTTTGGCTTTCCTATTAGAACCCCCGCAGTCCCCATAAATGGCTCTATATATCTTTCATAGCTCCCGGGAGAAGGAAAGTACTCATATAATAATCCCCTAGTTTTATTTTTAGCCCCAATTAATTTAAGTCCTGGTAGTAGTATTTTTTCTTTAGTATTGGGGTGTTTTGTGTACATATATTTAAAATTCCCATAAAGTTTGTTTAATATTTTGATCTAAATGTGAGTTAGCTACATCTAATTCAAGATTATAGTTATTATATTCTGCGTCACTCTGTTCGGCATGTACATAATAAAAAGAAAAATAATTTCCAGTTCTACTACATATAGCTACTCCTGCAACCTGAGAGCCAAGATTAGGATCTCTGCACTCCATTCTGGGAGGTAATCCTATAACACCGTCATCAAATAAGGATCTAGTGTAATATTCCATTCATTAAAACTCCCACCTATCCTGTTTACAATACTTCCAAACTTGAGCAGACTCAAGATCTTCTTTACTGCTGCTTACATAAAAAATAGTTCTGTATGCTTTACTTATCTCTCCTGAGGGTGCATCTACTGCAAAAGCTAAGCTAGCAAATACACCCGGGCGATTAGATAAAACAACCTTAAATTGTTTTACATCTGAGGCAAGATTTCTAAAATAATACATGGAGTATCCTATCTTACTGGGCAGGCCCCTGAGGAGCAATCTGCTTCCAACTCTGTTTCATATTCTGACACTTCATAGATATTAACAAGATTTGGTAGATCTGTCAAGTCTGGAAAGGTTAACATCATTTCATCATATTGCTCTTTAGAAATAGCTTCATACGGCATTTGTGGATAAGCAGTGGTCCCTTTCTCCAGAAAAGAACATGCTACTACACTATCAAAATTCTCATAAACCTCATTTTCTATTTCCTCCCACTCTGATTCTCCCACAGTTAAAGTACAGGAAGCATTGTGATCAACATAGTGCTTCATAACTGTCAGATACCTTTTAAATTGTCTGGAAGTAGGCTCATCGTCTGCTGAAATAGGTGCTTCAGATTTCACAGGAAACGAAAATACTACTCTTTCTGACTTTCCAGCATCTGGCTCATTAGGTACTCCTAAATGTTGCAGGGCTTTACAAACAGGGTCCATTTCAGATACTCGTATTCTTCTTATAAAATAAGGAGCGTATGATCTATGTAGACCACTACTGACTGTAGGTAGTTGTGATAGAGTACCTTCCGGTTTTAGAGTAGTTACAAGAAGGGGGGCTGGAACTCTCATTTCAAAAGCGTATTTTTTAGCTTCTAAATTTGCAGACTCTTTTAATGATTTAAATATAGATAAGGCTTCGCTACTATCAAAATCTATTCCTACTTTATCAAAAGCATCCATTATGCCAGTAAGAGATACTCCTAGTAATCTGTCCCTTTTTTGAATATAGTCCCAAGCAGGGAGGGAAACAGTTACATTAGTTGTACGTAATCCTATTCTTGTGGCTAATTTTATTAACTCTATGGCTTGAGATAAATTAAATTTATTTTGATGCACACATGACTTCAAATTAACTGTTGAAAGATTGCAAAACCCCCTGGAATCCAGCAATATTTCCATACAATTGTGTACTATAATACCATTGGCATCGAATCTATGAACAGTGTCCACAGTACAATCATAGACCTCTTGATATCCTAAATACTCTAAAGATTTAAAAGATACTTCAAATTTTGATCCATAAAAATTCTTTTTATGATCTGTCATAAAGTTCTCTAATCTTTGTTTTTTAGAATGGTCATTAAAATTAATTAAATTTCTATAAGTAGCCATGCAAGACCTAGAAATTACTAATTCATTGAGGGCTTTACATGCATATTCTTTCTTTCCTCCTTTACCATCTGGTAATAGAGCTACTCTTTTAGGCATCCTCTCCATATAAAGAGTAGATTTAATTCCTAGTCTAAGGAGCATTCTCTGCACCCCTTTGAGAAACTCGATATTAGTTTGAGATAGTCTTATAGATCTACCCTTTTCAATAGTTCCTTGAACCGATCCATCGGCATCAAAAATTCCCCTTAAAAATCCTTTATAGAATTCTGAGGAAGCCATCTCTATTTCTGGAGAAATAATAATTTTATTTCCCTTTTCAACTCCAAATTTCTTTGCAAGTAAGGCTAGACCTTTAGAAGATACTTGAGAGTAATTATTACTTCTATTTTCAGATACCTTACAATCTGATCTGTGCTTAACGGACAAAGACATATAAGAAAGAGCTTTTTCTGCTACTTCTTTTTGGTCCTCTCCCCAGTATCGTAAATGGGCTAGGGACTCTGATCCATAAGTTCCATCTCCAATAAGAGATCCGATCAGCCAACCTTCCTCAAATGTTCCCTCTCCCAGCCAGACATTTTCTGATTTACTAAGATTATTTAAAATAATCTTGTCTTCCAAAGTTAAATCTTTTGCCTCTTTCCACCCGGAGGTAGTAAGGATTTTATGATTATCTGTAACCTTTACTTCATATCCTTCCTTAGTCACCAACTTATATACTTTCTTAATGCCAGTACTAAAAAAATTCGTGGCTTTGTGAAACTCTCCATTTACAGAAGCATAAAATTCAGTACTTAATAAATCCTGAATTTGTTTTGGCCCTTGAGAAGTTTGAATCCAAGAATCTTTAGTTAGACATGGATTACTGCCTTGTGCATTTGGCCTTCTTTTACGGGCTGCGGCTAAATTAAAAAATCCCGGCTCCCCATTATTTCTAATTCCCTTAAAGATATTTTTAATTTGATCTCTAGTGGGGTGGTCTGTAAAAACTACAGAATTGTTAGACATAGTTCTTTGAAGATTCTCTTTTTTAACCCATAGATCTTTTTTGAGATCTATGAATGGCTGATCTAGGGGAGAACCTAGAGCTACTTGTGAGGATCTTCTTGTTCCTCCTACTATAACATTTTTAGCAATGTAATTACATATATCTACACAATCTGTAGATGATAGACTTCCCCCGGACTCGTTCAAAACTTTATTTAAATTAGTAAACATGTCCTTAAGACCTCCTGGGCCTGGAGCATGTCCCCCAAAAGTTTTAATCCTTTCTCCCGCAGGTCTAATATTGTCATAATTAATGGTAATATTTGTAAAAGATGTTTTAGCAGAATAATTAAAAAACTCTTTTAGTGCTTCTACCCAAGCTTGTCTTGAGTCTCCGACTGAAATATATACTTCATCATTTCCTACTGTTACGGTTTCTGTATTTTCTTTTCTATATCCATAGGGAACAGGCTTATAATCCATATGTGTTATAACTTTTTTACATGGGAAGGAAGGAAGATTACAAATGTCCTCTTCTAGTACTCTAAATCCTACTCCACACCCGCATAATAGTAACTGAAATAGGTCTGTAATGCTACTAATTGAGTCTATGGTAGCAAAGGAACAATTAAATAGACTTTCTCCCCAAATCTCTGCCGCCCTAGTACCTCCTACCCAAAGAGCCCTTCCTGCTGGAAGTACTTCCAAATTAAATACTTTATCATACATAAACTCTGCTTCTTTTATAAGGTCTTCTTTATTTACATACCCAGAGTATAAACTAATATTATGATTTACTACTCTTTCTACAGTTTCATCCCAAGTTTCTCTCCTTTGCTTGTCTGGAATCCATCTGGAATACGTCCTTAAATATACTGGATAAAAAAGTACCCCCGCATTCTTTGGAGTAACTCCTCTATATTTAGACAAAAAATCCTCAGAGAGTTTAACCATATAATCTCCTTATAAACAGATACAAAAAAGAAGCATGGGCCTGCCTTCTGCCTCTTCAAACTACTACAATAAATACATCTGAATCTATTCTATCAGGTCTTGAAATAAGTTTCTAGACCTGAATTTTCTGAAAAATCCCATTAGACTGGGGTTATTATATTTATTTAATTTTATTTTTACTAATGTGAGATTCTAACTCTTCTATTCTTTGTTGCAAATCTTCTACAACTAAGCTACTCAAAGATTGACATTTTGTTAAATACTCTAATTGATTGACCATCTGTTCCATAGATTTAGATAACTCAATATAAGCTTTAAGTAGGGATTTGTGAGACTTTATTAACTTGCTGAAAAGTGAAAACTCTTCTGATGGGTCCATCTACTGTACTCTTGATTTTGCCAGCAATAAAGCAGTTTTAAAATACTGGTCTTTAGCATCTCCTAAGTTATCAAAAGTAGCGTGTATTGCCGTTTCATTTTTTAAAGCTACTCTGGTTAACTTTAAATTATATAATAACTCTTTTATATGCGATTCTTCAAGAGTTCCAGACCTTAATCTATTTTCATAATCTTCTATTTCTAGATCACTAAGTATATTGTTTTCTATTACTTCCATATATACTCCTCCCGCCTTCATGAATCATACAGCTACTGGAAACTTAATAAATGGATGACATGTGTAATTCTCCACCCGCAGATCTGGCAATTCTGTACTCCAAAAATCTTTATTATTTAGAACTAATGTTGGAGAATTAAAAGGAGTTCTTTTTATCTGCTCTTCTATTCCTGAGATCTGATTTTCGTATATGTGACAGTCCCCCATAGAGTGTATAAACCTCCGGGGAGTCAATCCAACTTCTTTAGCTATCATAGAGAGAAGCAAGGAGTAGGAAGCTATATTAAATGGAACTCCCACAGGAACGTCACAAGACCTTTGATAAAGTTGTAAATCAAGATATGGGGGATAGGCTTTTAGCTGAAACATAACATGACATGGGGGCAAAGCCATATCATCTAAATCCGCCACATTCCAAGCAGATACAATATGCCTTCTACTAGTAGGATTAGACTTAATTCCTTCTATTACATTATCTATTTGATTAATAGAGGATGTATAAGACCCTCCACCAGGGTATAAATGTTCGTCTTTTTCCCAATTAACCCATTGGGCACTGTAAATTCTGCCTAGTTCTCCATTGTCATCTGCCCACGGCTTCCAAATGAACCTATATTTTTCTGGGAGATCATTTACATTTGTACTTCCTGAAAGAAACCATAATAATTCTGCTGCTACGGCCTCAAAATTTATCTTTTTTGTAGTAAGAAGTGGGAAGCCCTCCCGGAGGTCATAAGTAATACTTCTACCAAATACAGATAGACACTTTATACCAGTTCTAGTATCCTCTAACTCCCCATTAGATAAAATATCTTTACATAAATCCAAGTACCGGCCATCAAACTTATTCATTTTTATTTCTCACTATTAAGAGCCTCT